>Ga0307974_1000134_pt1 | contig 40170 bp, 69 predicted proteins | sample OrgLakmetagen784_FD_201812 | JGI IMG/M metagenome (GOLD analysis project Ga0307974, IMG submission 201812) | Saline water microbial communities from Organic Lake, Antarctica - #784 | ecosystem: Environmental > Aquatic > Non-marine Saline and Alkaline > Saline | place: Antarctica: Organic Lake... | reverse complement strand
TCTGCCTCTTCCCGCGCGATAGCCGCAACCCGCGCCTGCTCTTGTGCAATGCGCCGTGCCTCTGCGTCTTTGGCTTGCTGTGCCGCCATCTGTGCCGCCGCCTCTGCGTCAGCGCGGGCCTTGGCCTCACGTCGCTGTTCTTCGGCTTTACGGCGCGCCTCTTCGGCTTCCTTGCGCTCGGCCTCGGCCTTGGCACGGGCTACCGCCGCGCGCTCACGCTCTTCTGCAGCCTTGCGCGCGGCGTCAATCTCTTGCCACTTGGCGTAGATGCCCCGAACCGTGCGCGCATTGCCAGCGGCGCGGGCGGTGTCAAACTGATCGCTATTGCCAGCGGCCCACATTGCAGCGGCTCGGTCTTCGCGGCGAATTTCGTCTGTACCAACTTGGTACACACCAGATGAAATAACCCACTGCCCAAACTGTTCGTCACTTGGGAACATGGCGCGGCCTTCATTGAGTGCAGCACCGTATGCCAGCCAGCCCTCAATCGTGTCTGTCTCGCCGGATGCAACACGCTCTAGGGCGCGCTGCGCATCATCGGCAAGGATGCTAAGGCGCATGGCGTTTTCATTGTGGCCTCTGCCAACATCGTTTTGGTTTGGTAAATTCATTTTTAGCCCTTCATGTTTGGGCTACATCTTGCGCGGGTCGCCCGCTTCGTGTTATGCAAGATATAGCGCTTTGACACCGCTATCTTGCGCCATAACTGGCAAAAGAGCAAGCCCTGCCCGTTAAATCAGGCGGGGCTTTTTCGCGGAAACATATGCGCAAGCTGGCCCGATGTGCGCAATTCCTGCAACTCATAGCGAACCCCAGAAAGCGGTATCCGGTACATCACCGCAATATCCTCAATGCCATATCCGGCGGAGATCTGCTCACGCACAATGCAGGCGCGGGTGGCCGTGGTCATAGTCATGGCTTCGGCACCACTTCAATCAGCACGCAGCCGCCCTTGGCCACATCGCCGCGCAAGATCGTCAGCCCCCACATGCTATCGTCAACGCCTATAACGTCTGCAATGCCGTCGAGCTGGCTCTTGATGCTGGCGAGCATGTTGTCAAGATCCCGGCGGCGTTTGTCAGGCGGGTGAAACGTAATACGCAGATGTAGGCCCACATCGCGCAGGTGCGGGTAGTACATCTTGGCGGCTTTGCAGGCCCACATAGCCTCATGGCGCGCGGCCTTGCGTATCGGTGCAACGGCGAGGCGGTGATGGCGAGCGTTGGGGCTTAGGCGCTTGTCAGGCCATGGTAGGCGTAGGGTGTTCAAAACTTAATCTCCATATGTGAAAGCGCCGCGCGGGTTGTCGGGATGTGTTGGTAGTCTGGCCCGTACCGCCGCGAAAACTCGCCGTGGTCGGTGTGGAATAGCCTGTGGCACCCGTCTGGCCCGCACAGCGGTATCCCGTCGAAGTCCGCAGACTTCTCGCCATGGCCGGGAAAGTACCGATACAGTTTAATGTCAAACGGTGGCCTGTCTTTGCAGTGGTGTATCTCTGACGAGCCCGCGCGGCCGCAGGTGGCGCAGGGAAGCCCTCGCACGGCGTCCGCATATGCTTCGTCCACAAGTGGCCCTGTGGCGCCCTTGCGGGTGCGTGGCTTGCTGGCCTTGCGCTTCATTGGCTTTCGGGTGCTGGTGAATGCTGTGCGCTTCATCTTTGCTCCATTCCGCGCAATTCAGGATCAGTCAAGAACACACCCTGTTCCGCATAGTCAATTTTCATCGCGTCCATGTATTCCGTCAATTCCTTCACCGTCATTCCGCTTGATATGTTGAGCGTGCCGCTGGCGAGATATTTGCATTGCTGGTCATAGGTCAGTTTTTCGCCCGTCTGATTCCAAACCCATGCAAACTGCTCATTCCTGCGCTTGATCGGCAGGCCGTGCTTGTGATGGCACTGTCCCTTGATCTGTGCCGCCGTCATGTCTCCGAAGTGCCGCGCCACCTCTCCGAACCATTTGTGGATCAGTGCGTTCTGAGAAAGCGACCGCGCGTCACCATCGCCAATGGTCAGCGAGAAGGGCAACGGCAGGCCGACTAGCATTTGTGCCAGCCGTTCTGCGTGTTCCTTAGTCACTGCGCGATAGGGTTTCATCAATATGCCTCTTTGTCTTTCCAGACGCGCACGCCGTCGATGGTCTTGGTCTTGTGGTTGCGCTTCACATATTCCTCGATAAACGCGGTCATAGCATCGCGGTCCTGCGCAGCAATCCAATGCAGCGCCTTCTTGTGGTCCTCGATCTCGTACCGCGTGACCTTCCGCATCCCTTTGACGTTATCGGCCTTAGCATCGCGTGCGGCCTTCTCGGCGTCCATAGCGGCCTGCTGTGCAGCCTGTGCCTCGCGTTGCGCCTCAAGATTAGAAGCATCAGCCTTGCGCGCCTTTTCCTCAGCCTCACGGCGCAGGCGGTTGGTTTCCTCCCATGCGGCCTTCTCGGCGGCGGCTTTTTCAGCAGCCAGCTTGCGCTTGAACACATCAACAGTCGCAACCAAGCATCCTTCAATGCGCTTGGCGTCCTCAATCGTCGGCCTCCAGCGGTTGCGCTCTGCTACCAGAATATCGTTGAGCGGCTTGGTGGCGTCCTTCTGGCCCCTCTCCAGATCAAGACGCCATTGGCGCATGGCACCCCGAAGGGCGTCCACCTCCTTCATTTGCGCTTCATTCTCTACGGGTGCGCCGTCCGTCCAGTTCTCCGCCTCCTCGCGATCGGTCGTGTAGGAATCTGTGATTGTGTCGATGGGGTCCGGCGGGAGATTATCGCCCATAACTGCGCGGGTGTTTGTATCGATCATGCGCTTGCCCCCTCATACGGAATGGCATCGCCGTCCGGATCGTCGGACACGGATGCGGCAACAGCTTGGATTGCATCGCGGCGCTTGTTCTTCGCTGCCTCAATCTCTGCGAACATATCGGCGCTTGCGGACTTCACCTCGGCAATAGTGCCTCCTTCCTGCGTCCACCGTTCCTTCAGATCGTCCAGTGTTTCGGACAAGGCCAGCTTGCCCTTGATGCGCTTCGTTGCAGCAGCCGCGTCAAATACAGGGCGTTCAGGCTCACGCTTTGGCGCGGCCTGCGCAGCGGCGTTGCCATCATCATCATCCGGCGCAATGCCAGCCATGCCCATCAGCCCGTATCGGCGCGCGTAGGTCACAGCAGATCCATAGCCCTGCATGTCGTTCTTCTGGACAATCAGCGGGACACGACATTCCAGCGTTTCGCCGCTCTCTCCATGAATGAGGATCGTTTTGACGTAGCGGCCCGTGTCATCGTCAAACGTAGGCTGTATAACCGCGATACCGTGCTTTGTTAGCGATGGCATACAGGCATCCGCAACGCTGGCGAGGTCGGCATATTTGCTTTTGAAATGTGGGTTGTTTGCGCTCTTGAGCGCCTTCCCCATTTCAGACTGAGCGCGGGCAAGTGCAGCGGCGATGCTCTTGTGTGCCGGAGCGGCCTCTTGCGTGGCTTCGTCCTTTGGTGTTTTATTATCGGTAGTCATGGTGCGAGATCCTTTCGCGTTGTGATGGGGCTGGCGGTGATGCGCTGGCCCCGTTTATGATTTGGCGTCGAGTGAATAGCAGGCAACCATCGCGCCGCTGTCCGTCTCAACCATCGTCTTGGTAATGCCGTGGCCCGATTGCTTTAGGTCATAGATGCGCGCGCCGAGGCGAAAGCATGAGAAGTCCCGCAGCGCGTCAATCGGGGTAAGGCGGCGACCTGCCTTTAGTGCGGCGAGGATTTGTTGCGTCTGTGTCATTGTGTGGCCTCCAACGCCGCAAGCCCGTCCGGCGTGATTTTCCAAGTATCAGACAAAATAGAAAGCCTGCCGGATGCGCGGCGGATGTAGCCCATACGATCCAGCGCGCCCAGCAAGTTGCCGTGGTCTGTAATGTCATGGCCTAGTCTCCATTCGCCATCGCTCATGCGGGCTAGTGCCGTGCGGCGTTGTGGTGTTAGGGTCATTGATCCCACCCGCAGGCTGGCACCGCGCCACCTGTCACCATTTCAATCGCCATGCGTTGCGCTTGCGATGCTGTTGTGCGTCCGGCGACGATAGCCGCCGACTGCGAAGGGCCAATGCCGATTTGCTTGCCTAGCCATGTGGCGCTGCGGTCGTTTGCAGTCAGCCATGATTTAATTGAGGTTTGATTTTTTTCCATGTTTTGACGCTATAGCCTACGGGTTTAGCAGTCAATAGCTATAATTGTGCGCTGTGGCGCAATTAGGTGTTTACAATCATATCCGCATAAGCCTATAGTCAATCCATAGGCCACAACGGCACATGAGGGAAAATACAATGACGCATCGCGAAAACAAGGCCACCCATCAAATGACCGCAGCCGAGGCGCGCGGAATTATTGCTGAAATGGAGCAGGACGTGAAAAGCGCGTCCAAGCGCAAGAAGATGGCAGCATTTTTCGCCACAAACATCTTCGGCAAGCTGTCTCCAGAAGCTGTTGCAGTTTACCGCGAATATGCAGCCTAACCCAAACGCGGGGCAATCACGCCCCGCACCACACACCGGAGAACCACAATGACAATCATCAAAACAATCACCGCCCTGACAGTAGCGGCCACAATGGTGGGTTGCGCGGCATCACCCGAAAGCATCGCGCCTGCATACGTCAGCCCGAACGCCTTTGCATCGCAGTCCTGCGGCCAGCTTAACGCCTCTGCGGCGCAACTCAACGCACGACTGGCAACAGCCACCGGACAACAGGCAAAGCAAGCAAGCAATGACGCAGCCATGACGGCAGTGGCGCTTATCCTGTTCTGGCCCGCAGCGTTTGCCATTGGCGGAAATGACCAAGCCCCCGCGATTGCTCAGATGCGCGGCGAAGCGCAGGCAATCCAGTCCGCAGCCGTAGCGCGCGGGTGCTGATGTGGAAATGACCCAAGCCAACGGTTACATCACTTGCAACGAGTGCAGTGGCACCGGAAGCCCGTCAACGCATTACGACTATGTGCGGGGCAACAATCATACGCAGTTTTGCGCGCGGTGCGATGGCGATGGCCGGGTATACGTAGGACAACATGCGGCACTGGTCGCAATTTCAGAATAGGGAGAGAAGATATGACAATCAGTTCAAACATGCACGGTGTTACAGGCATGGAAGCAGGATCGAACGGTGAAACAACGTGGCTCGACATAACAGCAAAGGCCGGTCATTACACGATCTTCATGCCGCTGCACGTCGCCGAAGCAACGGCGCTCGCTTTCAATGTCGCAAATGTTCTCAGCAAGGAGCCAGCACAATGATCCGCAACCTACTCAAAGACGCCGCCGCGCTGATCTGCCTGTGCGTGATTGTATACGGGGCGATGCTTCTGCCGCTGGTGATGCCATGAGCGCGCCGGAGAGGATCTGGCTGGACAGTGACGCCGAACAGGGCGACGGACAGCACCACAGATGCTTTGATACACCAAAGCCCGCGAGCGAGCCAGCAATGGAGTTTGTCCGTGCTGATCTGGCCCCGCAATGGCAGGACATAGCGACCGCGCCGAAAGATGGGGCCGAAATTCTTATTACAGACGGACAATCCACCTATTTCGGTTGTTTTTATTTGGGGGAATGGATCTTTTGTAATGGGGTTGCGACTTCCTGTGATGATAAAGAAATCTTTGAGCTGAATTCTTGGATCGCTGGTTACGGACCAACCCACTGGATGCCCCTACCCACCCCGCCGGAGCCAGCCACATGATCCGCGCGATATTGCGTATCCTACGCCGCCCGCATCCACCTCGGCGCAAGATCCACAACTGCCTCGCGCACCTATCCGAAGCGCCGATAACCTACCGCAGCAACCGCGATGAGATAGCGGATCTGCTGAACGAACCACACCCAGAAAAGCTGGCCCGTATGCGCCGCGATATGAATGGAGAATGATATGACCACCACCGACCGCCGCATAGTCATCGCGCACCGCATCTGGAATTTCGCGCTGGCCCTGACCGTGATCGGCGCGATGATCTACGTAGTCAACGCTGGCGTCCTGCCAACTGAATTTAAAGGACATTGATATGAAACCATCATGGTGGATTGTGCCAGCTGCGGCACTGGGCCTAGTCTTTTGGCTTTTGGTAATTTGGAGACTGATATGACACCGGAACAGATTGAAGCGCTGCCTACCGTATCTAATGTTGACCAAGATTTGCAGCACGAGCCTGATATTCGTGAGGGTTATGTTCTGGTCGGTGGGCCAGTTAAATGGGTGCCGTACAAGCCGCAGGGCGCAAAGCAGATGAATCGCAAGGGTCGGTGGAAGGCCATGAACGAATATGGCGGATGGGATAACTGCGAAACACCCGCGCAAATATGGTCTGGCTTTATTTCATACGAAGAAATGGCCGCGCACATCATCGCCCAGCGTGAGCAGATCGCAGCCCTAGAGGCGCGCGTGAAATCTGCTGAAGAATTGGTTGCGCGCGCCGAAGAGGAGCTAAGACTTATCCGCATGAAAGATAGCCCCGCTGTCTATGACGTGATGTTGCGGACTGACCTCTCCACCTACCGCGCCACAGAAGGGCAGCCTCTAGGATCATCTGCGGCTCCATGGGATTGGGCTGTTCGCAAATGGCACGATGAGGTAGCCAATCGTCCACTGAAGAATATTCACCGCCGCACACTGGACGATACATGGCGGCAGGTGATCCGTCACTATGGCGGGAACGATGTTGATCTTTTGGGACCGATACACGACGATCTTTGCGCCACAGGAGGGCAGGACAATGAGTGAGGTTGATACGAGCGCGGTGCGATGGCGATGGCCGCGCGAGATATGGGCAGAGGAGCGGGGTGAATTTATGCACGAGGGTGTTCACGTCTATCACCCTGCTGCGACAGTGCCGCGCTGGGAAGACGACCGTCCGGGTCCATATCATAAATATATCGACGTAGATATTTATGACAGCTCGGAGAAGCACCACGCGGCTAGATATCACGTCCTCGCCGCCGAACGTAACGCCCTACGCGCCCAGCTTGCCGCCGCACAAACACAGCTACAGACGGCGCGGGATGATGCGCTGCGTGAGGCTATTGCCCTTTGCGATTGGGATACCAGCGACAGCGAACTTTTCGCGCTGGAAAATAAACTGCGCGCCCTGATCCAAACCACAGAACCCCGCAACGATGCGGCAAAGGAGGAATAAAATGACTGGCCTGAAACAGCACCTAGAAGATTATGAATGCTCTATCCCGATCAATGGGAGACCAGACCTTAATGACAACGAAGAAAATATTCTTCTTATTAGGATGATTGATTTTGCCCACCGAAACAAGGTTCTGCATGAGTCTCTGGCGCAACTGAAACAGGGTCCGATCTGGGACGGTGATGTTGTCTCAAAATCAGAAAGAAACACGCTTTTGCAAGTTGGGGCTTGCGCAAAAGTCAGCATGAAGGGCGAGCAAGGTTATAACGCCTGCACTTATTTCGGGTGTGAACTTCTGTCAGTTTTTGATTGGCTTTACCAATGACCCCCGCACAGACATACGTGGAGCGGGTTGCAAGGGCAATCCATGCCGTGCATGGCGTAGAATGGGATTGGCTCACATCAGGCAGAGTAGATGCGCGTATGCGTGAAGCCCGCGCCGCCATAGCCGCCGTGCAGCCAAGCCTTTCGGACATGCTGGACGCCCGCGCCGATGAAATTCAGCGCGACCACCTGCCAGTGTCTGCTGTTAATGAACTGCGAGACGCGGCGAAGGCAATCCGCGCTATTGTCATGGGGGTGGAGTGAACACAAAAAAGCCCGCCACCGATTAACGGGGCGGGCAGTGCTTTGCGTACAGGCAAACGTCAGCAAAGGTATGTAACGCTAAATAGTGGACCTTTCTTTAGTTGAGTATGCGACGTGCCCCGTCGCCTGGTCGTTACTCCGGTACGCGCAAGAAAGAGGATGGCGCCTTAAACTTGCCGCCGTATCTATCGGCTAACAACCTAAGGCCATTTATTCCTAATGATTTGATATACATACTAACCCACCCCGTTCAGTATAAAGCCACAAAGTCAGGCGCCATAGGCAACGGATTGCTGGCGACAGCGTTCCCCAAGGTTCTTAGGGTTTGGCAGGAAGCATATGACGCTGGCGCCTAATGGATACGATGGTGGACAGTTATGCATATCTCGGAAACATTTCGGCAGCTCGCTCAGCTTGATCGGCTGAGAAGAAGCGGGCTAATATCTCTATCGGTGCAGTCGGATCATCTTCGGATGCTAGATACAAATAGAACGAAGATGGGTCTACCTCTATACCTGATGCGCGTGCCTCTTTTGCCTCTTTGCTGGTTACCTCACCAACGCAAAGCACCCTTGAGTTCCTCACCGAAATTCCACTGAATAAAACAGACATTTTGCCCCCAAGTTAAGGAAAACCAATGGCCCGACGCCCCGAAAATGCGCCACGCATCAGTTTGAACAAGCTATGTGAGTTTATGACCGCCTCGATTCCGCGTCAACGTCGCATAATCAAGGATCAGAAGTTTCCAAGCGACTTTATGCGCATTTACTATGAGGGCGTCCGCTCAACGAGGCAAAGGCTGCGTGACCTTCAAGACGCATGTGAGACGATTGCAGCACTATGGCCTACAATAACAGAATGAGGATAAGGCTAGTTAAGTATATAGGCCCCTAACGCTAAGTAATGAACCTTTCATCATTTAGGAATATCCGGCGCATCCCCGCCGTTGGGTCGTTACTCCGGCACGCGCAAGAAGCGGTAGCCGTTCTGCCCGCGCAGGCCGGTTAATTCCCAGCCAAGCGGTCGCAGCTTTTTATTGATGTTGTGAACGTGCTGACGAGCGGCGTACTCAGCAAGATCTGGCCCACCATCTGCGTGATCTTCGTACATGAGATTCGACAACTCGACGCGGCTCAAGTTGGGCGTACGCAAAACAATATCGCACACCCTGCGCTCAGTGGCGGTCAAGTTGCACTGATCAAGTATTGCGGGCAAAGTGCTTTCAACCTCCTGCCCGCAAGCATGGCAGATTAGGCCCATGTTCCGAACCCTGCTGGCCGTGTGGCGGGTGATAGATCAAGGGTCGCGCCGTTTGCCGTCCCGGCACCAAGCCCCGCGAGTGGCACGGCGTCGGTCGGAAGCCCCGAAATCGTCACCCCGCCCACGCTTGTTGCGGGGTTCGCCGAGGCGTTGTTGTTCCAGAGGCCAGCGTCTCCCGCCACCCAGAGCAGCCGCGCGTCGAGATCGACCGCAATGCGGATTGTCGCGTTCGTGCTGGCGTTCGCCCCCATCGGGACGTTCGCCTGGCTGGAAACAAGGTTCGACGTGAGCCATCCCACTTTGCTCGCGTCGCTGGACCCGCCCGCGATGGCCGTGCCGGGGTGGCCGAGACCTGCAAAGACAAGGTTTCCGATGGCGTCGATATCGAAGCACCTCTTGCCAGTACTGCGGGAAATAGCGCTGCGAGGGTATCTGTTACCGCCTGGTGTATTGTTCGCCTGCACAGCATCATCGGAATAGGTGAGGAACGCAGTTTGATAGGTATCATCCCAGCCCAGCGATGGCGCGGGGATTGCTATTCCGGTCACGCTTTGCGGCACGCTGTCCAGCACGTCCGTCAGAACCGCATGAATATCGACTGACCCACCCGTGGGAATACCCGTAAGTGTGGTGCCAAGCGTAGACCCCGGCGCGAATAGGCCGGAGAACACCTGCGATGTGCGCGCCGTCACAGCACCGCCGCCGTTCTTGATCTGGTCTGTGGTCGGCGTTGCGGAGCCTGCGGGAACGGACGCCGTGTAGACCGTGCCAACATCTGTTGTCGTGAGTGTGAGGGCCACGCTGCCCGCGCTGATCGTGCCTGTCGTGATACCCAACACAACGGGACGTGGCAGCAAAGGCAGGGCAGAGGAATACCCATCCGCGCCTTGAATGGTTTGCAGCGCCGTAGCAATCGCCGCGCCGATCTGCTGTTGCTGGTCCTCGCGTGCGTGTACCTTGTCGCCTGGGTTGTTCAGCCCGTGATCAACATAATATCGGTTGACGTTGCCAGAGCCGTTGTCCGTGATCGCGCCGTTCAGAGCCACCGTATAACGGCACAGCCCGCGCAACTCGTCGTTGATCGCGGCGGTGTAGATATCGTCTACGCCTTCCGTGATGCTTTCGCTCAGAAGCGCGCATAGGAACCATGGCGGTTGCACGCCCTTTTGCGCCACGTCAAAGGCATAGACTTGCTCGAACTTGCCAGCGTATTCGGTGATATCGGGGTGCGAGAGATTGGCGGCTGCACGCGGTGCGTTTGTATTCGCCTCGCCTTGCCACCAGACTTTGGCTTGGTAGAAAACAGGATCTGTTTCTACGTCCAAGTCTGCGCGCAGCTTGCGCATACCGTAGACCTTGTTTTTCCAGACGCCCGCCGCGTTGATTGGCAGGAACTCGTCAATGAGTGTACCAGACGTTGCCGCTTTGAGGAGCCAGCGCCCCGTTGAGTTGGTCCAGATGCTACCATCGTCAGCCGCTTTAATCAGGCCGTATGTCGGCGTCACCCCGCCGCTGGATGCACCTACGTTGCGCTCTCCCTGCCTGCCTGCCACACCGTCGATTGTGTCGCCAAGCGGTACGATGGTATAGCTGGCTTGAGATACCACTGTGCTGGTTGTGCCAAGGCCGCTGACGACCTCATATGCTTGCACGTCCGCAAAAGTCTTGTGCTGGCTAATCGACAGGGCGTCTACGGAGTTAAAGCCGACAACGTTGGATTGCCCCTCCGCTTCGATGTAGGCAATGCCAGCGACACTCGAAAGCGTCAGCGCGGTTGACGACATCAATGGCGTCATGCTCAGGCCAGCAGGCGAAATAAGCACAGCCCCAGCCACTTCCGACAGCGTTGGAGAGCCAAGCGCAGTCGTCATCAGAAGCCCCTGCATCCCGAACGGCGCATTGCCCTGCGCAGGAAATTCTTTGAGCAGAGTTCCGCCCAGATAAATTCGGCGCACGTACTGATCTCCGAAGTACATCATGCCGCTGCCTCCGTGATGATGTAGATTGTATCAGCCGGAAACTCGACAATCTCATCATATTCAGCTTGGGTCAGGTGCACGATCGTTACGCCGGAACTGAGATACTGGCTCGCATACTCAACAAAACCGGGCTGGATCGTGTTTTCGGTTTTGAACGTCCCATTGACCAACTGCAACGGATCGGCCGGGTTGGTCGTGTTCCAGATGTTCATCTGAAACGACTGCCCCTCCGTCAGACTGGAAACAAGAGACGGCGAAATTATGATCAACCCAGCCGTGCCGGGGATCTCTACAATTGGTTCGCCCCCAGCCGTTGGGCTGATAGTCAGCGCAACTGATGCGACCTCTTGAGACAGCGTGATCCGCAAGGTCTCTGCGCGACGAACGGAGATGGTCTGCGTTACAGGCTTATCCGTGACGATTTCGATGGTAAGTGCTCTTGGCATGATACGTCCTTTGCGCAGATATTTACGGCGGGCTTATGTCGCGGCGGGGAAGTTGATATCGAAAGCGGCAAGGTCGTAATCACTGCCTGACGTCACCGCCTGAGACGCTGAAAGAGCGCCAGTGGCCACCAGAACACCCGTGCCGTCTGTCAAGGCCCAGTGCGTGCCTGTGCCTGTCGCTGTGGCGGTGGCCGCTGAGACTGCGGGCACAGTGACCTTGCGGCCCGTGGCGCTGTTCACCGTGGAGCCTGTGTTGACGGTCGCAGTGATCAGCGTATAGGTGCTGGTCGCCTCAGCGTAGGTTGCAGGCTCTTGAGAGCAAACATCGAGGCGGGTGCCGTTGGTGTCGATCCAATCAAGTCCTTGGTCGAGTGCTTCGGAGTTTAAATAAGCCATAACGATTTCCTTTAATGGTTGCCCAATGGGCTATTGTGTTTTTCCGCAGACGGCTTCGGTGCCTAGCACAATGTCAGCCGCCGGGGTTGCCACGGCTTCGGCTGTGTCAGGGTTGGCAATGATGCCCGCCCGCAGCGCGTCGGTCTTTGGTTTAAGTACGACGCAGGGAACGCCCTTAGTTGGCGATTCCGCATCGGGCCAGCATCCGGTCAAGGCCACTGCACTCAGGGCCAGTGCCATCGCCTTCGTTGAACGTGTCAGCATCTTGCAGTGTCCTTTCGAGTTGATCGGTGCGGGCGTTGTCACCCCCGCGCGAATACAGCCACACGCTTGCGGCGGCAATGCCTGCCATAAGCGCGGCTATGAAGACAAGTCGGATCATATCAGCAGTTTCCACGCGCCAAGGGAGATCACCAGAAGCACCGCGCCCCAGAAAATGGTCACGACAACGCCCACGCCTGTGGGTCCGAGCCTCATGGCTTCGTGAACCATGTGCGGAACGTGGCAACCAACATCGGGCCGATAATCAGCGCTGCTTCGGTCACAGGCTCTTTCAGTTCTTCGGGGATAACCCCCAGCGCTGCACCAACACCGATCAGAGCCATCACAAGCGCGGTCCAGTTGATTTTCGACACGGCGGGCGGGTTGATATCGTTTTTCATTTGTTGCCTCCAAAGATTGCAGAGAAAAGGGTTTGCAGAGCGACCCACCAAGGGCGCTGCGGTGATGTTTGCTCAGTAAACGGAGCGTCTGTGTCAGCGGGTGCGGGCATGATCGGCGGGACCGGATCGGGACGCTTTGCGCTCACGCCACCGCCTGCCTCAATTGCAGCCAGAAACGCGCGGTAGTAGCCTGCAATAACCGCCCATTTATCAGTGATGTTGACCGTGCGCCGCGCGCCTTCCAGATCGCCTTTGTCCAGATAATACCGCAGGCCGTGACCGCGACCGTTCCAGCGGCCATCAAGCAAGCCCTTGATCATCACGCGGGCGCTAATGGCCGGATCGAGCATGGCGTCTGGCGTCTTGACTAGATCCGCGCCCGCATCCGCGCTGCTGTCGCGGTAGTTGTCCAACCAAGTCAACTGAACGTGGCCGCGCCCGTAATAGACATGGCCGTATGGCGGCTGTGGCTTGGCATACTTTGCGACGTTGCTGTTAGGCCCACGCTTGCGCGCCAAAGCCTCTACGGCCCGCCGTGCGCCCGCGTCGGTGCTGGCAAAGCCCTCACGCACCGGAACCATGCGCCCGCCGACCTCATGGTAAGCCGTGGAAAGTGCATAAGCCAACGTACTGGACCTGCCGTCACCGACCTGCTCAAACGCCGTCAGGATGCCCTCGATACCATTCACCTGAGACTGCGAAAGGCGTGTGCCGAACACACCGCTTTCGCGCCTCCGAAGCGACTTGTAAAATGCTGCCTTGTCCATCGGATTATCCTTTCGGCACTACGCTGAATGTTTCAGTCGGGTGCATGACGATTGGCTCGTAAATCCCGCACTCAATCGGCGTGGCGACGGGAATGTATGAATATTCGCCGTAGGGCATATCCATCGGGATGGTCACTTCGATCTTGAACGGGATAAAGCCAGTCGTGACCGGTGCCTGCTGTGCGATGAATGACCCGCCGTTGAACTGCGTTGCCGTGTTGACGTTGAAAAAGTTGCGGTTGTATCTGGTGACGCATGTAATGTTGCGGCGAAGCATGTAGAACAGTGTCAGCGTGTCGCCGCGATGCACCGTATTTTCCCCGACAATCAAGCCAATGCCCGCCACGTCTATCACCTTGGGGCTTTGCAGCTCGGTCAGTGTCGCCTGCACCTGCGAAACCGTCTTGCCCAAGTCACTCACTGCAATCGGCAAGTCTCGAAACGGCAACCAATAGGGAGCCAGCAACGCACCCACCGCAGAACCCACAACTCCAAACATCGCAGTGAAAACGAGAATGTCCCGCGCCGCTGCCACCAAGTGTTGCCGCATGGTTTTTTGACCCACTTGCACATCATCCTCGCTCATACTTTTCCTTACGCCGTACTACATTCGGGCTTTACATGGCCTTATGGCCTTCTGTGTCGGTTTTAGGCAGGCCAGTTTGCGTCGTCTGCAAAGTCTGCGGGAATTTCAGCGATGTCTTTGATCGCCCATGCCGCTGCGTAGATCGCCGATGCCGCCGCCTTGCCCTTTCGCGTTAGTTCCGCAACTTGCTGAGGCGTGAGAATGTGCATCACGTTGTCACCGTCCCGAAACGGGATGATCGCGCCGGAGATGCTGGCCTCAATCAAGTCGCGTGCCGTGTCTCCAAGTGCGATCAGGTTGATTTGGTCGTGTATCCGACCTTGAACAGGAATATCGCCGTAGCCTGTGACGGCGACAACGGCCCCCGCCGCAAGCCTGCGGTCGCGCTCAACCGTGACGGCATCGCTGCGCGCCCGCTGTTCTTGGGCGTCGATTTCCGCCGCCGTTGTGATGGTCAGGGAGAAAGTCATTGCTGCACCTCCAAACGCTGCACGGGGTCGGGAACCGCGCCGCTCGTGGTTACAAAAACAGGATGCTCGCTGCCCTGATCTGGTGAGGCGGTGGCCGGATCGTAAGACCAAAGAACCGACACCTCGATCTGCCCGCCGACGCGCTTGATTGTGCCCACAAAGGGGTGATCACCACCGGGCACCGCAGAGCCGCCTTCCGGAACCCCAGAAAGATCGTAGGCCACGCCGCTAACAGTCGCCACGTCGCCCGACACGCTCATTGTGGTATCCGGCTGACCGGGCAGGGCGGCGGATAGGTGTACCGTAATTTTCATGTGTTGTTCCTCTCTAGAACCAACGGCCAACAGCCATAGCGTCAACGACGAAAGCTGTGGATGATGTGGTTACATACCTCGTTAATAGCGCAAACCCACCATTTGAGACGCTTCCCGGTCCAGATCCTTCGATTGAACACGAAAGGTTGGTAGCTTCAGAAGTTGATAGCATCCTCACAGGCACTTCCGAAAATACCGCCGCCCAAGAACCTATCGTAATTGCGTTAGAACGAAACCCACTGCCAAAAGCTATATTAATCGGCCCTTGTCCAGTAATGCTCTTCACGCAAATTTGCGTCCCGTCTGCCCAGCGGGTATAACGTCCATTGGCGTTTGAGCCTCTCTCGATCACTGCCCCTGTCGGCACGCCAGCCGCTTGAGAGACGGTGCCGACGATGTTGCCGCGCCTGAATGCTTGCGCTGGTCCTGCGGCTGTTGTCAGTAGGCGGCCCGCAGTAACGTCAGTGCTGTTGGCCACAACAGCCGTACCCGTGATAGGCACATCGACCTGAAAAGCGGTCGTAGAAAGAAGCAGCCTGCGCACCCCACCCGTCGATGCACCGATCTGATCCGCTGCCACGCGATAGAAACCAGTATTTAGGTCGCTTGCAAAGGCCATAGATGGCAATGCCGCCGAACCGTTTGCCAGCTCGGTTGCAAAGTCCGTCTGCAAAAAGTCCGCCATCTCTTCAACGTAGGTCAACAGATCGGGGAACGCCCCAAGGTATCCCTGCGCGTCTGCCGCAAAGTCTGGGTCGCCCAAAACAGGCGGATCGTTCGGGAATACAAATGTCGCTGGCCGAGGCATTAGGTTGCTCCTGTTATTGAAAGGGTCGCTTGTGTTGTTCCGCCGCCCTCAAGCGCAGGAAAGAAGTCATCAACCACGCCGTACACGCTAACGTAGAAGTCAGTCATTTCAGGGCCGGGGTAGAAGTAAGCGGGAGCGCCTCTAGCGTCTTCAAGTGCGCGCTGAATACGGCGGTTTGCCCTCGTCTCGAAAGACAACTCCCATTCTGCTCGTCGTGCAGTGGGACGCTTCACGATGGTGATGTTCCCGAAGTCATCAATCTCCTTACGGCTGTAGTCTGTAAAGCCACTGCGCGTTCCAGATAGGATCGTGCCGAGCGACTCGACTTTTCCTGCGACAATCTCCGCGACCTGAGCCGTGCCTCCGACTGTCGAGATTGTGATCTCGACCCTGAAGCCAGACAGCGCGCCGATGTCGTTGAGCACGATTTCGGGATCATAGCTGCCGTCATACGAGAAGAAGTCCAGCCAGCTTGTAATGCCGCCCACGTCGAGCAGGTCTTGTGTCATGTCGTATCGAACCGTTGAAGATCCGTCCTTGACTATCACCCTAACAAATGTTCCGACCAGTCCAATAAATGCCACGCTGTCGAGCCGCTGAGGTGTGGTCAGAACGTACTCAATCGTATCCGGGTTGGTGACGCTTTGGCCCAGAGATGTATCAAAAGCGCGCCATCGGTTCGTGCTGCCGACCACCAACCAAAATGTCGGAACGTTGGCAGACAAAGTTGGATCGTTGCCCGTGTTGCCAGCGGACACGCTCTCATAGATTTTGTGGGTTGTCGTTGAAATAACCCGATCACCTTGAGCGTATGTTGTGCCGACCACCCACGCAGGATAGTCCGTTTCGGGCACGTTGCTGGACACAAGGTTACCGTCCGTCAAAGAAAAGGGAATTACCATAATTGCGGTCATAGAAGCTCCTCTGCGGCAGCGCGGCGCTCTTCGATAAGGCGAACCCGGCGCAGGTCAGTGCCTCGGTTTTTCGCAAGCTGCGTGTTTTCGTCCCGCATCCGTGCAACCTCCATCGTGAGTTTTTCGACAAGCATTTCAAGTCGAGCGTTATCACCGCCCGAAAGCATCGCGCGTGTCTGTGGCGCGCTGTAGATGCGGGACGGCCCTGTGACCTCAAGCTCAGGCCCATTCTCGCCAACCATGCGCAAACCGCCCATGTGCGTTCCGCCCGTAGCGAATGCAGGCACCGCCCCCATTCCCGCGATCTGGGCGCGCAGTCCGTTAATCTGCTGATTGTACGCCGCTGGAATTTGCCCGAGGGCCATCAGTTGCGCCTCAAGTCCGTTCGGGCCTCGGAACGCGGAATTAAACCCTGCAAGATCAGAACCGCTGCTGTAGCTGACGTGAGACGCCTGATAGTTCACGTTACCCCCTGCGTGAAAACCCATCACCGCATCGCTGGACCCGTTGCGGATATCCACGCCAGTCCGCGCTTCAAGATCACGGATCTGACCCATTACGCCTGCGGCCTCGTCAATTGCAGTCTGACGTGTGCCCGCTACCGTTCCGAGTTGCGCCTGAAGCCCCGCAAGATACTGGGCGCGCGCGGCTGCTGCTGCACGGTCGGCCATGTCCGCGCGGATTTGGTCCGCCAGTGCATTTAGGCTTAATTGCAGTCCCGCCATGGGAACTGTGATTGCTGCGCGCGTTGTGGTCGCATACCAAGTCTGGAAGCCCGTTGACGGGTCAAACTGGAACGAGCCGCCAAGCGTAATTCTACCGTCCACACTGCCGCCGATGGCGTCAATAATGCTGCGCTGCGCTGCTGTCGTGTCTGTCGCGTAGGTCGCGCGCATGACCACATTGCGCAAGACCGCAGTATCCGCTCCAAGGTCAAGCAGGGCGATCTGGCGCTGCGCATTGGTCAGCCTGTCATCTGCGATAAGTTCCAACGTGCTAACATGGCTGCTCGTACCAGTCAGCGCCAGCCACCGCAGATCAGGCGTAAGGTCAGGTGCCCGCACGATGTAGTCGATGGTCGCGGTGATGCCCGTGGCAGTATTGGCCAGAAGGTCGCGGATCGGCTGCGGGATATCTGCGTCCGCAATCAGATCAACCGACACCGAAAGGCGCTCCTGCAAGAACGCATAATTGATCATTTCGGCGGCTTTGATCGCACCCTCAAGCGCGCCCATCTGCGCGTTTAGCCCGTCAATATCATCGGCAGACAGATCACCGCTGTTGATTGCATCGCGCACACCCTCAAGCAGATCTACCTGCTGACCCATCAGTCCAGCGATCACGTCATGCCGCGCGCCCTCGATATCCGACACACCGCCCGCGAGTTGCAAGTCCGAGATCACGCGCGCCTCCGCCCGCGCGACTTCCAGCGCTGTTGTCGCAGTGGCCTTGGTGTTGTCCAGCAGCGTGCGAGCCGCCGCGCCCAAACCTGCCGCCGCGCCGCTATCCCCCGCCATAGCCGACGCAAGAAGCGTCTGAAACCGCGTTTCGGAGAACTCCCGCGCCTTAGCACCGGAGATCAAAGCCCCGGCAGTGCTGCGCATATCCGTGATGACGCCGCGCAGGGTGTCGGCTGTCCGATACCACAGCGCCGCCGCCTGCTCATTTGATCGCATTGCAGTCGTGGCTTCACCGATGATTGTGTCGATCTCCGTGCTGATTGCTCCCACCATCGCCGCAATTTGCGCCGTGAAGCTCGATACGGCGGGCAGGACGGCATCAAGTGCGCTCGACAGGGAAACTAGCGACGCATACATGCTCCTGCCGCTCTCCGTGGTCAAATCCAGAATATCGACCATCGCGCGGAACTGGTCGCGGGTTTGTGGCGTCGTGACACCCAAAGCCGAGAACTGTGCTTCGATCTGGCGTTGTGCTGTGGCGAATCGTTCTGCCTCGCTGTAGAAGCCTGTGAAAAATGCTGTGGTTGCTGCGTTCATCGCCTGAATACCGCCAAACATGGCAGCAAAGTCCGACGCCGTACCAGCACCGATAACAGTAGCTTCTTGCAGTGTGTGGCCGAGCGTATCCATCATAAGATTAACCGCGCCGAGATCACTTGCGAGCCGTGTCAGTGTATCGCCAGCTTCTTCGCCCTCGCGCATGAATTGCTCAAGGTCTGGGGTCAGTGCAGCAAACGCGTTCCCGATGCCGTTCAGAGCTTCTACCACGGCGCGCTGTGCGTCTTCTTCGCTCAAGCCCTTCGTAGATATCTGGACCTCATGCGCAAAGGCCTCATACGCCTCAGCGCCCACGCCGAGCGAGCCTGCTGCGTCAAGAACGCTGCCCTGCATCTGTGCCACAATAGCTTCGAGAGGATCAGCGACACTGGCCTCCGCCGCAGTGAATGACGTGCTGACCTTCTTGGACAGACCCCAAAACTTCTTCTTTTCGATGGTGCTGAATGTCTCAACTAGCGTGTCCATACCGTCGATAGTGACGCGCAGTCCTGCGTCCAGCTCTTTGGTTTTGGACTTGAAGAACGAGAATACCGCTGCGACTGCTGCGACCGGAAGGGCAACCGCGCCAATGGCCGCGCCAAGCCCGCCAAGCATCGTTGCTGCTGAACCGATGCCCGTCACCGCAGACCCTATGGCACTTGCCGCGCCGCCAAGCCCGCCCGACATAAGCCCGCTGAACACGCTAGACGCTCCGCCAAGCAAACCGCCCGCGCCGCCAAGCGTGCCGACGAAATTCCCTACGCCAGCACTTAGCCCGCCAAGGATACCACCGCCGCCCGGTGCGGTTGCGATCTGACCAGCGGCGGCGGCTGTGCCGCCACCGCCGAGTGCTGCTGACAACGCCAGCTTGATCGGGTTTGCAATCGCCGTGGCAATCATCTGCTTGATCATGTTTTTAAAGCTGTCCAGCAGATCGCCAAAGCTGCGCATTCCGCCTGCCACGAAGTCTCCGATTGCATCGCCAATGCCCGAGATAAGCGGGTCGCTGTTGGCAAATTCTTCGTTGAGGTCTGCAACGGCTTTTTGGTACGCACCATCGGATAGTCCCGCGCTCACCAACTTGTCCAACTTGGCGATCTCAGCGTTGTACTTCTTAAGAGGGTCTGCATCAAACTCTAATTGCTTAATTTCGTCAGCCATCGCCTCAAGCTCTTTAGTAGCTTCTTTAGCAGCGCCCGCCGTGCTTCCGCCACTTCCCGCCAACGTATCCGACAACAGTTTTGCCGCATCCTCGGCGGTTCGTGTTGAACTAGTCACGGCGTTTGTTTCCAGCACCACTGTCGGCAGCGTCATCGCAATATCTTCAGATGCTAGTTTGCGATCACGGATAGCGGTGGCCAGTGCGTTCTCCGCTGCGGTTTGGGCTTCTGTTGCCTCACGTACTAGGCGCTCATTGCCCAGTATTGCGCCCCTGCGAGAACGGCCGCCGCCCGCCACAGCTTCAGCCTCGCCCAGCATAGCCCTACGCTTCGCCAGCTCTGCCGTAGCAGCCTCATATGCGCTGTCAGCCAGCTTCACGTTGTTGTTCGCCAATGCGATCACAGCGGCGCTAGAAGCTGGCTCTGCCAAAGTCACCGCGTCCAGAGCATCAGCTAATGCCTGAGTCCCCGCCTCAGCATCATAAGCGGCTGTTTCTGCTGTCCCAGCATTGTCTCCAAACAAAAGAAACGCGCCAGCCGCCGCTCCGAGCAATCCAAAGACAATGCCAATAGGACCGCCAAGGGCGATCAGTGCAAAACGCGCCGCAGTGGCCGCTGCTGTCAGGGTGCCTGTAGCCACACCCGCCGCAGTCATACCGGCCCCATAGGTCACAAGAGCCGCAACGGCGCGGGGGATAGCTGTAGCCGCGATAGCGGTCAGGGCGACACCCAAAACATCAATATTGCCCGCCAAGAACCCGGCGATCTGCGCTGCCGCTTCAAAGGCTGGCACGATCACCGCGATGAGCGCGTTGCCGAGGCTCAAGGCTACGTTCTGCGCTTGCCCCACGACAACTATCCATCGCTGGTTTAGGCTTTCCGACATTTTTATATAGGCTTCGTCTGTCGCGCCCGCCTTGTTGCCCATGTCCTCTAGGATGTTTGAGAATGTCCCGCCTGCACCGCCCGCGAATGCCAACACTGCACCTAACGCCTCAACGGACCCGAAAAGCTGCGCCATAGCAGCTTCATTACCGCCTGTCTTTTCGATCACATCCTGCAAAAAGCCGGACAGCCCGTTAGCCTTTACGGCCTGCACATCAAACTCGATACCCAGCGCCGCCGCCGCGTCTGTTGCTTCTTTTGTGGGCTTAATGACAGCAGCAAGAACTTGACGCAGCCCTGTGGTCGCAGCAGACGTTGAAAGGCCCTGTGTTGTGAGTGCAGCGATGCCTGCTGTTACTTCATCAAAGGAAACACCGACCGACGAAGCGATAGGTACGATCTGCCCCAAACTTCCGGAAAGTTCTCCGATTGTGGTTTTGCCTGCCCGCATGGCAACAAACATTGCGTCCGATGCCTGAGCGGCGCTCAATACATCCGGCCCGTATGCGTTCATGGCGGTTGTGAGCGCATCAACACCTGTCGTCACATCAGTGACACCGCCGACCGCAAGCTTATTCGCTTGGTCCAGCACGGTAGTCGCCCCAGCCACACCGTCCGCGCCTGCTGACAGGGCTTGATAAAATGCTTTGACCTGCGCGGTGGCGCTACCGCCAAACTCACTAGACATTGATTTCGCAGCAGCCTCGATTTCTTTTAGCTGCTGCGGAGTACCTTCGATAAGCGTTGAGGTTTCAGCCATAGCCGCATTAAAGCTGCGCGCCATCGTCACAGAGGCGCCGATTGCCTGCATGGAAACGAAAGCGCCCGCAAGTCCGACAAGAACCCGCGTAGCTGCAACTGCGGCCCCTTGCGCGGCGCTTGTCGCCTTACTAAAACGCTCAACCTGTGGCGCGGCAGCGCCTGCGCCACGTCCGGCACGCACGAAGCCCTTTTCGGTTCCGCCAACAGCTTTTTCAGTAGCCGCGCCCGCCTTTGTGGTATCCTCAAGGGCTTTCTTGCCTTTGAGTAGGCCAGTCGTATCGGCCCCAAGAATCAGATCAGCGAAATTCTGGCTCATGTTTGATCCTTGCGTGAATAGGCCCGCGACCCTAAGTTGAGTGCGAACCAATGGAGAGTTTGAACGTGAGAAAGATTTTGACACTGGCGCTAATTGCCATGCCCTATGCTGTATCTGCCCAAGAGCGGCCCGCGCATGTTGTGGCGTTCAATGGGTTTTATTTGACGGTCAGCATGTCAACGCTGGACACTGTGGCCGACTTTTCACCCGCAGATACGAAAGCCGCTCAGATTTGTGAAACCGTCGGCAAAGAGCCAGAACTGCAATCGAGGGATAAAGTGACGCCAAACCGCTTCATGTTGCATTACGTCTGCATTTAGACACCCCGCTAACGGGATGCCTTTGGCCTGTCCACCGGCGCAATCGCCAGCGCGTTAGTCCCGTTTTCGCGCTCGGCATGGTAGCCTTTGCACATATCAGACAAGATGCTGGTGTCGTCTGCGTCCAGCCCCTTGGCTGTGGCGTATGGCAACAGAATATCCCAGTCTGTTGGGCCTTCCGTCATGCCGTTGCTGCGCGTCGGGCCAAGATCGAAAAACAGGCCGATCATGTATTCCTCGGGGTCCAGTTGCGGCAGACCAAAGTCAGTAACGCCCGCATCTTTCCATTGATCCAGACGGCACCGCTTTTGATCTTTTGGGAATGCGTGGAGGTAGCCAAGCTGTTTCGCGTAGAGCCTTAGCCCTTCTGCCCGTTTCCCAAGCGGTTCGCTTGCTTGCCCGCAAAGTCACCGATCTGTTTTGCAAACGGGTTGTTCTTCATTTCGAAAACTGGCGATCCGTCTTTGTCCAGAACAGCCTCGCCGTCCGCATCTTCTTTCACACCCATTTCTGGGAATGTCAGGTCAAGGAACCACATGGCGTCTTCGGCTGTCGCAGGCTTGGCCCCGTTCATCACGTTCTCAAAGCCCACAATGAAGGGTGCAGCGCCTTCGCATAGCTGGTTGTGAACGTCCTCCATAACGCGCGCTTCTTCATCATCCGCAGCATCGCCCTTGGCCTTCTTAGACATAATCGCCGCTTTTTGCTTGGCGCGCATGTTTGCCTGTACCGACTTGGACGCGGTGCCGCGCACGATCACACGGCAAGGCTTGTCGCCGTCCATCATCGGCTCGCCTGTCCACGGGTCCATGATCTGCATGGGAGATCCTGTTTCGGCATGAGCGCGGCTGTTGTACTTGTTGAAGTCCATCTGAAAAATCCTTGGGTTCTGGTTCATGGTGAGGGGCAGCGGCGAACCATTCCGCCACCCCTCGATTACCCGCCGAAGCGGATTGATTATGCAGGCTCTTCGTCTTTGATCGTCAGAGCGTTCTGCTTGAAGTTGTAGACGAAACCTTCATAAGAACTGTCCGTCGCTTGGTTCTCTTGGTACGAGTGAACGTAGCCCTGCGCGTACTCCACAGGATCGGTTGCCACCAAAGCAGCAGCAGCGCCGGAGCCTGTGCCAATCTTGATCGCACACGCCCCGCTAGCGCCGTCGCACAGCGTCTTGAACGCAGCTTGGCCCGTCGACAAAACACTGCCGTCGATGCGGTTTGACCCTTGGCTGTCCACACCGGACGCCGCGCCCTTCGTACCTTTGGTAAAGCCTGATTTCAGGTCTGGCACGTCGATGTTGTTGTTGGTCACACCGAACTGCGGGAGTGTCTCAGGGAACTCCAGCTCAACCCATGTGAGGGCCTCGAAGCCCGCCGCGTCATTGGTCGCGGGGAGCGTGGTAGAGAAGTAGATCGTTTTACCGATGTTGTTCCGAGTAGCCATGATATTGCCCTTTCATTTGGCAAAGCGGACAGGCCCGCCGTGGCGAGGTGTTGCTGTCCAAAGTTGAGTGAATTGCCTACCGTTCGCCCCTTGGGGCAGCCCGCAGGCGGGGCAAATCAATAGGCGTCGATCCAGCCGATTGCGCGCCATGCGTCGGCATTTTTTTGCAGCGGCCGGGCGATTGCGCCAATCTCGCCGTTGCTGGCTTTGGTGTTTTTCAGGGTTGCGCGCTTTGGTGGCTGTGGCGCATCCTCACCATCATCTTCGCGCTGTTCTGTCTTGGGTGAAAACTTCTTCATGTTGTGATCCTTATGATGCCCAATAATCAATCTGGACGCTAACACGCCAGTCGCTTTCATCGCGCATGGCCTGCATAATATTAGGTGCGTCCAGTACCGTGACCGCACCAGTATCGTCGGTGAGCCTAAGTGCCTTCGGGAAGTGCGCCGCTATGTTGTCTGCAATTGTCTCGGCTGGTCCGCTGAACTGGTCCAGATCGGCAACCACCGTGACCTGCATGAACCCGCGTGCCATTACGCCCCCGCTGCCGTTGATTGTCGTGTTGCGTCGCGATACCCGCACCATCTGCACCGCCAGATATGGCCGCGTCATGGTGTCCGGCTTGTCTTGGTTCTCGTACAAGATCGGATAGGCGGGGATCATGGTTTTCAGGCGGGCGCGAAGAGCGCGGGATATGTTGGTTTCATTCATCACTGCACCTCTTTGACGCGAGCCGCCACGAATTCGGGGAACTTGCGAGCGTTAGCGCCGACGAAGTGCCTGCCTGCTTGGTCGTAGGTTCGGCCTTTGCTGTCCTCACCTGTAAACCCCAACTCCATCCTGAGTGCGTAAGGCGCGGTCCAAGCGAACGTGAGCGTGTCGCCTATGTCATACGCCCCCAGTGCCACCGTATAGCTCGTTTCGCCTTCGGTGCCGTTGGATGTCAGGCTGTTCTTGAGGTTCTTCGTTTTACCTTCGGGTATCTTGCCCTCAACAAAAGAAGTCGCGCCCAACGTGATGCCGCGCTGTGCGGTTTGGGCCTCTGATACCACATCCTGAATCGCCTCTACTGCCACGTATTTCAGGTTTTGCTTGGTCAGCTTCTCGAAATTCTCTAGCTGCGCCGTGAATGTCTTGCCTGCCATGGGCTACCCCTTCGGAACTCGCACGCGGTAAAACGTGAAACATGAGCATTTGACGTTGTGCTTTGGCCCGCCCGCCGGATCGTGGCTGTGCTTCATTTGGGCGTCTGGAAAATTGAACGTCTCGTTGAACTCGATCACCGTGCCGTCCATCGCAGTATGATCCTCGCGGGGATCGTCTGCAAAGCCGCGCCGCCATTCCTTTGTGACGCCTTCAACATCATCGCGGGCCAGCATCTGCGCATAGGCTTCGTCGCGGCCTTGAGTTTGGGCCTTGAACGCCTCAGCCTCCGCTACCCGTTTTGCCCGCGCGCCTGTGGCCTTTGTCTTGTACGCCTCAACCAGCCTGTCGGCGTCCGCTTGGTTGAGCGCCTTGCCGTCCCTGATCGCCTTGCGGACCATGCCGTCAAAGCGGCGGTTGGCCTCTTTATATCGGGGCGTTTTCATGCCCTTGTCTTTAAAGTATTCGCCTATCCGGTCAGGATCACCCAACATAGATCGCAGGTTTATCATGCGGTCAGTCTGCGGTCCGTCCAGTCCGATGATGCCCACGCGCCGCGCTGATTTCAGCCGCCCGCCTAATTCTCTGGCGATTGTGTTTGTCGATCTGTTGCTTTGCAGCCCGTCCACAATGACCTTGCGCGCGTTTATGATTGCATCGTCGCTGATATTCGTGACCAGCGCCGCCGCCTGTTCTGTTGCCAATGCCACAGCGCGGGGATGTGCACCGTCGAACGAAAAGCGCCCCGCCAAGCCCTTCGGCAAGTCCTGCGTCACCGCCAAGCCACCACCGATGAATGCGTCTTGGATAGCGCGCTGGAGCGGGTACATCACGCCGCTGTCGATCCTGAACAGTTGCGCCGCTGCCTCGATGTTGCCCGCCTCTAGCATCCGGACCAGCGCCGCCGTGTCAATTGCCCCGCTGGCCTTTGCCATCGCCTCGACGAAGGCTTTGCGGATGGATGCGGTTTGGGTGCGGAGGAGCTGCTCGATGCGACGTTGTTGGGCTGTTTTCGCGGCCATTATTGCACCGCCACGCTTTGGAAGTCGCTCAACTCAAGAGTGAACCAAAACTCTTTCCGGTATTCATCATTGCACGGCCCAACAACTGCAAGGATAGCGTCCTGCGATTCACATTCCTCACCATCATCGTCCAGCCACACAGCCACAGGCCAAGTGCAGCCATCGCACATCAGCACAATCCCTGCGTCTCTGTTGATTGCTTCGACAGCCATTTACTCTGGCACCCTGCCCATCGCCAACATGATCGGGGGATGTGCGGAACCCAACAGCGTCACATGGATAGGCGCTCCTGCGACAATCGCTTCAATCTCGGCGGGCGTCGGTTGCCATGATGTTGTCATGGCGGGGATTCCTTCGATGGTGTGATCCTTAAACGGCATGATATAACCTTGCGACTTGCCAATTCTCCGCGTTGCGCCCTCGATTGCGTTAATGAGCATGGTGTTTCCTTCCACGCGCTTAGGCCGCACGGATGCGGCGTTTCGTTGAATTGCTGGGGGTGTCAGTCTTTCGCGGCCAAGGCCATCACATAGCCCAGCATAAACGCCGCCTCTATCTGTTTATCATATGCCGCGAACACTTCCGGCGCAATCATGTGCATCGCCCAATACGCCTCTGCGGTGCGTCCGGCGTCTATGTGCGACTGGACCAAACACCTGTGCGAGAAGTGCGCCAGCGCGGCTATTTCGGACGCGCTGGGCGGGTTAATCGGCAATGAGGATCGTATACATCAACGCCACGCCAGCCGGTGCCAGCGTTTCAACGTCCGAGACCTGCTCAAACCGCGTCTGGCTTGTCACATCATCGGCTCGCGTTCCGATTGCAACGTAGTCCGATTTCAGAGGCTCCACAACACCGCCGCCGATTTTCAGCGTGGTCATCGTGACGCCGATCAGCGTTCCGGTGTCGTCCTTGATATGCCGCTTGCCCTGATATGCAACAACCTCGATATACTGCGGGGGCGTTTCCGGATCATCTGGATCAGTGCGCGGCGTGCTGCGTTTGATGGTGCAGTAGAGCGGGCCGTTGCCGGTCGCGTTGCCCACCTCAATCATCGCGGCGCGAACCTCGGCGGCTATGTCGTCTCCGGCGCTCATGACCGCAACAACGTCTTGGTGTTGCCGCCGATAAATGGCCGCATCATGCCTTCAATCCGCGTGCTTTTCGGCACCTGTGATCCGCCCTTGCGCCCGGTGAACTCCCAACGAATATCGCCAACGCCTGTTAGCACCTTGTCACCCGCATCACTGTAGGTCTTAGAAAACACGTTAGGCTCTGCCAGCTCAAGCCGCGCGGCCTCATACGTTGCGGCCTCTACTGCGTCTGGCAAGGGGTCCACGAACGCAGGCAAGAACCGCGCCACATACTCCGCCGAGATGTAGTCACCAGCCCGCACAAGCGCCGCCTCTGCACCTACATCCGCTGTTGCTGTCGGCGCGCTGTCGCCCCTTGCAAGGGCGTATGCGCGGAATGATGCAAGGTCAGCCATTAAAGGCCCGTGAAAATGGCCGCTTTGACCATCCCGCGCATGTCCTGAATATTGGTTCCCTTGGGGATCTCAACGCCGTGGGCTTCGGCCATGTCCCGCAAGTCGCCCTTGCTCATGGCGTCAACCGTTTCTGGCGTGAACGCGTCGGGTTCTGCTGGTGATGGTGCGCCCAATGACTGCGCGTTATACCGCGCCTGAATGTCTAGCTGTTGCTTGATGTTCATGGGGGTTTCCTTCCCTGCACCTTGACCCAAGATGGATAGGTGTCTGAATTAAATCGTGCGTGGCAACCCGAAACGGACATGCCGTAAACCTTAGCCACTTTTGACAAGCTGTCGTATGCGGTGCCTTCAACCTTGTAGGTCGGGCCACAACTCAACTTTTCGACTGACAGAACTACATCTGGCGCGTCGGGGTATTTGTAATATCGTTGCTTTGCCGCCTCATAGTTTATGCCCAACTCTCTGGACCACTCCGTTAGGGTCTGTGTTTTACCCAAGTGCGAAAGAACTATGTTGCTGCGCTTGTTGTTGCCTTGCTCGGTTAGTGTCGCCCACTGGCAGTTGTAGGGCCAATATCCCGCGTTGTTGTCTATGCGGTCAATCTGGTGCAGCTTGCTGGGCGGATCGCCCATATCTGCATAGAAGGCTTCAAAGCTATCAGCCCAATCAGTCGACATATCAATGCCGCGACCGCCGTAGTCTGAAAAGCTCGCATTTTGTGGGTTCATCGTGCGCTGCTTCATGTGCGCCCAAGTGTTATACGCCTTTGACCTTTTTGAAAGGCGGCTTTGCCCATGTGTGCTCTTGTGCTTCGACTTCCAATCGCTTGCGCAATCAGAACACCATCGCGTGTTCCCGTTGCGAAGGTTGCCGCTGTCAACAGTGCTTTCGCCGCCGCAATCACAAACGCAAATCCAATGGCTGCGCTTGCGGCCTGATCTGCTGATTTTGTGAGTTCGCTCTAAGGCTGTGAGCGCGCCGAATTTATCGCCCGCTTTTATTGGTAGTCCGCCCATTGTGGCCCCCTATGTTAGAGGGCCACAATATCCGTTTAACAGAATTGCCGCAAGTAAATTCTATCCGTTTGTAGTTATCGCAGCAAGTGGCACGAGCTTACGTTCGATCACGCGGTCCCAATTTGCAGCCAAACGAAGCTGCGCCAGGGTGGCATTGCCGTCTGTCAGCGTGGTGTTGGTAAACGCGGTGCCGAACGGATGGATCACCCACGACTTGCGCTCCCAAAGCGTCTCGACGCCTGCGCCGTTGCCTTGAGCCGCTTCGCGGTCCAGTTCCACCGGAACCTTCGGGCTGCGCTCGCCGTAGCCGATCAGGCCAGTGCCGAACAGATAGCTGGTGTAGGTCGCGGCTGCGTCCGTTCCGCCCGTGCCTGCTGCGGCTGTCATGGGCAGGCTGTCATCGACAACTAGACGGCGGCCAAGGAAAGACGGGATTGTAAGCTGCCCGTTGCTGTCCGCAAGGAAGTCGATATCGTCATTGTCCACCATGCGCTTCGCTACAACGGAATGCACGGCGAACACCGCGTAATCGTCATAGTGGTCGCCAGAGGTAAACGCCGCTGCGGTGAACACTTCGCGCCCGAACAGGGTTCCGGTCGCAACATCTGCATTGGTAGCGCCCGCCACGTTGTTGACCATATCGCCGCCGTCGTTTGCGATGTTGTCTGCAATGACGCCTTGCAGCGATGCAATCGTGCGGCGCTGCCACTGGCGCATCCAATAAGTGCCGAAGCGATTGCGAACCTGTTGCATGGGATCAGACCCAGCAAGTTCGCCTGTCATGTCCGCAGACGAATAGCCTTGGTTAAGGCTGGCCATGCGTGCAACCTGCGTGCCTGTCGTGACCTTCGCAGGCACGGCAATATCGGTTGGATCGTCGGTGCCGTAGTTCGGCTCATCGGATGCGTCCAGATCCTTCCAGAACGGCAGTTCAGCAATGCGCCCGCCATCGGAGAACATGCCAGCAAGGGCAGGGTTTGCAACTGCGATACCGCTGTCAAAGAAAACAGTCTTTTCGGGGCCGTTCACAGCCGTGTATGAGGAGTAAACCTCGGGGACATATACATCAGAGATTTGTGTGGTAGCCATGAGGCTTTCCTTTCGAGATTATGTGCCAGCTAATTGCCGGAATGTTTCGGGGTCGCTGTGGAATAGAGCCGTGCGCTCTTTGTCTCCCATCTTTGCGAATGTCTCCGCATTAGCTGGGGCGTTGCCGTTCTTGCCACCCGTTGCGCCGCCGCCTGAAGCGGGGGTCACGAAGTCCTTGCCTTCACCAGCGGCCCATCGCTTAACGTGATCAACCAAGGCCAGCGGCCCCATGTCGGTATCCACGAAGGGCTTGCCATCGTCGCCAATCTTCACATCGCCCGCCAGCATTGTGCGCGCCGCTTTTGCAAATGACGTGTTTGTGACGCCTGCGCCGTTAAGCGCGTCTGTCAGATCACGGTCAAGTGCGTTTTTAAGCGCGCGGCCTTGCTCGGCTTCGTACTTGCCTTTGTACTCGTCGCGCTCGGCTTCAAGTGTCTGGCGTAGCTTGATCAGCGCGGCCTCGTCGGCTTTCCCGTCTTTGAGTTTTGCCCACTTTTCAGCGTCAAAATCTTCAGGGAACTCCTTGGCGAGTGCCTTGGCCGCATCGCGCTCGGATCGTGCCGCATCGCGGTCGGCCTTGGTGCGCTCATATGCTGATTTGAGATTAGCAACGTCGGGGTGATTATCTACGCCGGACACTTGCAAGATGAACTTGCCGTCTGTTTCGGTGTAGAAGGGCTTAACAGCATCATCAATGCCGTCGAGAGTGTCGAGAACGGTTTGCAAAGCCATCGGCTTAATTCCTTTAGATTATGGGTTGCGCATCGCGCAGGGTTACGGGATCTCGCCCCGAATATCGCCGCCCTCGATAAGGGCGTATTCTTCGTCAAACGTGCGCTCCTGGCTGGCAATGCCGCCAGCCTGAATGCGCTCGTAATATGTCTCTTGTGCAAGCCCGCCGCTTTCGACCAGTGCGAACAGCGCGACGGCCTCTTGCGGTGTCAGGGTCGCGTCCAGCAAGTCCTTGGGAGGCGTGACCGTGATAGCGTCAATCACCGCGTCCGACTGCCCCAGCATCTGGGCGATGTTGCGCAAGGACGCCTCCAGCAATGAGCAGGATGATTGCGCCACCGTCTTTAGGTTGGCCGTCTCTGAGCGAAACCGCATCTTGCGCGCGGTGCCGGATTCATTGGCCTGCCCCGATTGCTCGAACAGACGCGCGCCCGCCTGGATGGCGATTGTCCGATTATCTTGGATTGCCTCAAGGTGCGCCTGAATGCCTGCGCATGTTGGCGAGACGTATTTCAGATCCGGCGTTAAATTTTCATCGCCTAGCATTTCGTGAACCACACCCGCGCCAACGGCGGTGGGTGCTGGCCCGTTGATTGCGACAAGCGTTTCCTGCCCGCTCATGTAAAGCTGCAAGCGGTAGTCTGCGGAAAGCTGGTACATGGACAAAGCCGCGCGGGCGATGCCGATCATCGGCGGGGCTTCCATGTCCGGCCCCATGTCTTTTGCAGACGCGACCGCAAACGGTATCCTGTTGAGTGCGCCGCCGCCAAGTCGCGTTGGCGTTACGTCCGTTTCGCCGTCAGACTTGTGCAAAGTCGCGGTGTAAACGCCATCTAGAAGCTGCAAAACGCGGTATTTTTCTTGTTGCGCCCAAACGAAGCCATCACGAACGGCCTCGCTTTCGTTCAGCACGAAAAACCCGACATCCCAGTTGATAATCGTGTCACCGCGATAGCCTGCAAGGAATGGATCGCCGCCGCCCTCCGGTGCATCTGCAAGCACGCCGTAGCGTCCCGACACCAGCAGGTTGCGCGTTATGTTCTTGTGAAAGTCGTTGAGCGTAATGCCCTCGCCGTCAACATCCTCGAACAGATATTCCATGTTGCTTGGCAATTCGACCGCGATTTCCTCGCCGTGAATGATGCCGACCATAGCGCCAACGCTGGTTGCCAGAACCTCGGGGAACTGAGCGCGCATCTTGTATGCCGCATAGGCCGCGATGCCGTTGTCTGGGTGCGTCGTGTAGCCAGACGGCATGGGCAGGTAAGTTGTGCCGCGTTGCTTTACGTCTCCCTCGCCCTGATAGGCGTCATAGCACAGCCGCCAATCGTCAAGAACTTGGCGCGTGATTTGTGGGTGCAGCGAATTAACGGCCATTTAGTACAATCCTTTGACCGTTGTAGTTGTTGTTTTCGGTTGGCGCTTGTTGGCTAAGAAGTTGAAAGCCTGCGCTGTGCTGTCTGCGTCGTCATCATGCCCAGTTTCGGGCGGGAAGTTTTCAAGTTCCGAAAACCACCTATCATTCCACTTGCCGCGCAAGACAAACACGTTGCCCGCCTCGGCCTGTGCAGAGAATCCCGAAAACCTTGTAACCTTGTCGCCCGTCACAGTGGCAAAGCGGCAATTATAGCCAGTCAACAGCTTGCTGTAGGTCGCCACTTGCGCCTTACCGGATTGGCCGGGGTCTTGCGGCATATCAATCGCCACGTCTCTTCCGTCTTGCTCTGCGGTACCTTTTACAAGGCGCTCCACGTCCATCGGTCCCTTGCGGTCATAAACGTGATCTAGGACGAAGTACCGCCCATCTGGCGTAACGCCCATCTTTGTGCCGCACGTCCAGTCTGGATCATTGCTTTCAATCTTTGGCGTCCCTGCCAAGTCCCACCCCCGCACAATGCGCAGATCAGATGGGACGGCATCAACTACCTGCGTCCAGTGGCGCTGGAAGTATAGGCCCGCCGCTGGTCTGATTTTCCAGTTGCCGCCTAACAGGCGCTCACGCTCAACCGTTGGCAACGCCAGCAATGACGCCATGTAGCTTGGGTCAGCAGCCATCAGTGCCTTGTTGTCTGTTAGGCTGGCTGAAACGAACGTAACTGACTTTGCCGGAATTGGCTGGGGATCACCGTTTTCATCCGGCATTGTGTATTGCGTCAAATCATCAGGGCCATTGCCCCATATGATCGTATCGCCAACTCGAACAAACCAACGAAGAACGCCAGACCGCTCAGGAATGGCAAGGCCCGTTTCTTGGTCAATCCACCACGCGATGAATGATGCAACCCAACTATCTGCGTCGGGGTTGCACGTTGCCCTGATATACGGCTTCACACCACACATAGAACGGTTGCGCGAAAGCATATACCAGAATTGCGTTTCGCTAAAATGCGTCAACTCATCAAAACAGATCAGCGGGATCTGCGAGCCTTGCCAGTTGAACCTCGTCTTGTCGTGTTCCAGATGTGCAAACGATATGTTAGCGCCGGAAGGAAAGGCCCATGTGGCGTTATGCTCTTTAGGGTCGGCAGCGATGAGCGGGTATAGCTTCGCGCTCTCGTCCCATAAGCCGCCTTCGTTCTTGACCTGCACCATAGATCGGCGAAAGAACACCGCGCCAAAATCTTTATTTGCAACGTGTCGTAACGGCTCTAGCAGCAAGGCCCATGTCTTGCCGCCTCCTGCGCTGCCCCCGTAAATGGCTATGTCTGCACCGCTGGCTAAGAACCGCTCTTGCGGCCCCTCCTGCGGCTTAATTGTCGTTACTGCGGCCATTGTCTGGAAGCTGATATACCGTGACAGGCGGTGACATGCTGCCATCTGTAGACTTGTGATCCACTGTTGCCAGCTTGGAGTGAACGTAAGGAGCGGCCTTGTGGGCTGCGTCTACCCTTTCGGAACGGTCTGCATCTTCATCACGCATCACAGACAGAAGGTAATCCAGCGGCGTAAGACCGCTTTCAATAACCGCATCACGCTGATCTTGCGTTGCCTTGTTCACAGCGCCGGGTTTGCGGCCCGCGCCATCACGCTTGCCACCTCGTGCCATGCTATGATTTCCTTTGATTTTTTATCATTTCCCCGCGCCACCAATTCGCCGTGATAAAACGATCCAGCCCCAGCGTTGACGCTTGCGCGCATTGGTAGCGATGACGGCTGCGGGGGTTCGCCGTGTGGAGAGGCTGAGGGTGTGGGTTGAGCGCGGGTTCGCGGGTTATCTAGTATCTACCGCATGGCCACTAGACGAAGCCATCTCCGCGCTCATGGGGTGCATCAGGTAGGCCGCGACCCTACTCCTACCGATTATTAGCCGGACGTGATGCACCGCAAGAAAGCGTCATTAAAACAAAAACCGCCCTGCATTTCTACAAGACGGAATTATCTTGGTGTCAAGATCGCATACTTACGCAGGCGCGTCAACCGAATTTTTATTCTGCCACCCGATCAAGCGCCGATTTTAACGCGGGCAGGTTTATGGGCTTTTCGTCTGCCCCGCGCTCGACGTGCATCTTGATTGCCGCCACGGATACGCGCCCGATCTTGTCGCATAGGCTGTACCATGCTGCATAGACTTCAGGCCTGCCGTCGCTTTCGTCATGCGCCCCAACGCCACCTGCTAGGCATGAGCGATATTCTGAGACGCCAAGTTCTGACCTATACGCCGCCCATAACTCCTGAAAAGTACGCGCTGATTGCTCTTGCGATGCCGTTAGCTGGCCCTTCTGGTATAGCCTGCCAATCATGTCGTTCGCAGTGTCCACCATTGGCTGTGACCGCTTGTCGGCTCCTTGCGGTTTGATCCACTTGCCGAGCGCCATGCGTTCCGGCGTGGGGCGCGTGGTTTCCCGCGCACTGGTTGCCGTGGGTGCTGTCTCTGGTGTGGTTGCCGCCTGTGGACCTTGCTGCCCTTGTGCGGCCTTCTTTTTGCGCCTTGCTTCTGCCTTGCTGCTCATGTTTCTTTCCCTACGTGCCATTTACTGCAAACCTTGCACCGATATGCGCCGACATAAACCCCGCGCTTACTTTGCTTGCGTGCGAGTGCGTGGGCTTCGTTGCGTGCCATGAGTTGCTTGCCTTGGCAATGGGCCGCGACAACTACGCGATCAAAGGTCATTCCGCATGATCTTGTGCTATGAGTGCGCGCAGGATTGCTATGAGCCACGCGCGGGCGGGATTATCACCGCTGCCCTCAAAAGGATCATCTTCTCCATTGTGTATAGCGGCCATTGGTCCTTCTGGCTCATCAGCATGACTAGCCTGATTTGTTAATATCCAGTCCCTACCCGGCAGGACCGCATCATGCAGCGCCTTTGCTGCGTTTAGTGAGCCATTACGCCAAGCAAGAATAGCCATCTGCGCGTCAGATTTCGCATATGCCTCCCGCGATCCGTCAAAATCTTTCGGCTTGGGGAAGGCTCGCTGGCACATTTGAGTGTGTCCCATAGTTTCGTATTTTACGCCCTCCTCAACCTTCGCCAGCAAATCTTGCAGCGCCTTCTTTCTGTCAGTCATTGTATCATCCCCGCTTTTTGCTCCGCTACGTTCTTCGGATAGCCCTTTGCCACCATTGCCGCGATTTTGCGCTGTCGTGCTGTTGACGCTTTTGGAACCTTGATGGGGGCCACGACAAAAGTGCGGGCCGATGGTTTTGTTTTTATGCCGCGTGCGCTAAATTCGTTTTGTAGTTTTTGCGGTTTTATTCCCAGATGGCGCGCGGCAGGAGTTACGCCCATTTTTAGGGCCGCAGCTTGGTTTACCCATTCATCGCGCAAACGCTTTTTCTCCGCAGATTGGTGCGCAAGGTGCTCTTTCCACGTCATCATAGCCCACCCACCTTTACACCCTTGAGCCGCCACAATGCCCCGCGTGAGTGACGGGACCGCTTTTCGACGAGCGTGGATAGCTTGCCTTCCAGCCGATCCCGCACGCCTTGCGGCCATACGTTGCGTCCCAGCTTTTCACTAGCGGCCCGGGCAATTTCGGCTGCTGTCATTTCGCCGGATAGCACGTCGAGGATGGCGGGGCTTGTGTCATCAAAGATGGTTTTGCCGGGCGGCGGAGTGATTGGCCCGAGCTTGCGGAGTGTTTGTCCCTCAGCGTAGCATAGAAGCTGCATTGCGGCGGCGTACTGGCGCTCTGTGTAGCCCTTGCCTTTGTAGGCGGCGACGATTGGTGCGTGGTTAGTCATTGGCGTTCAACTCCTTCGCGGATTTGATTGCGGCAGCGGCGTATCCGATTTTCAGCAGCCAAGCCTCCTCGTGGCCGTCGCGCAGTAGCTTGGAGCAATAGTTGACTTGTGATTTCTGTGCGGGGGTCATGTCGTTATTCACTTGTAGCCCACTTCCATCTACGTCCGTTTTCTATGTCTGATATCGCAGTTCGACTTACAGAAAAGACGTTAGCAACATTTTGCTGCGTCATGGTTTTTCTCATCTGTTTTATTTTTTTTATATCTTCCTTCTTAAGTTTTGAATTACCTACCCTTTCTCCGCGAACGGCCGTTTTGTGTAAAACAGAATCTTCATAGTTTTCTTTAAACGTTGCCCACCTAAGATGGCTTGGGTTGATGCACCCCATGTTCCCCCTGCCACATGAGTGAGCTGCTACAACTCCATCTTCCGGCTCTCCGTAAATAAATATGCATACTTCTCGATGAACATATCTAACCTTACCACCGTAGTTTATTTGAGCATAACCGTTTGCGTCTTTTGCATAAGGCCAAATCATGCACTCCTTCCCGTTAAATTTCTTAGCCTCTTCAAAAAATTCAACAGTTTTGCCGCGATCTATCCCACCTCCAAGAGGGTGCCCGTTTCTTTTCCACCTTGTCCAGTGGGCACTACACCACCCCCTAGCCATGAATGGCTTGCTACATCCGTCTATGCTGCATATTTTGCCAGTAGTCATATGAACCTCCTTACAGGTTTTTTGATGAGGCGCGCGTGTTGTTGAAGCAAAACGCGCGCCGCTAATTATACGACATAGCAGAATTTATTGCAATGCTGCTGCGAAGGGCAGGTCACTGCCGAATAGCGGGTGGCCCATATGATCGGCAAGCGAAAGGCACAGCGTTGTGACCCGGCGCTGGTGCGCGTCGATGGTGTCTCCGGCGTCACGCAGGCGTGGGTCAGCGTTTGCGTGCCAGCGGGCGGGGCTTGTGTCTGTCATTGTATGATCTCCTTGAATGCGCCTGCAAGGTTATCAATTCCAAGCCTCTTTTTGGCATAGTCTTTCATCATTCTGTGGCTTTTGGTTACTATCTGTCTAACACGCTCTTTAGTAACGCCTAGTTCACTTCCTATTTCGTCAAAAGTAAGCCCGTCGCTGTGCAGGGACACAACTTTTGCGTAGCGAGGGTTATATTCAGTTATCCAATAAAATAGCTTAGAAGCCAGTTCTATGTTTTCCTCACGGTCACAAATTGGGGTTGCTGAAAGCTGCATTCTGTTAAATTCCGAAGCGGCCAGCAGTGATTCATCCACGTCTTTAGAAAATGAGGTTTTATCAAACCCATCCATCTGCTTTTCGTTAAACATATCGCAGGGCATAACCGACGCAGCATCGCACAGGGCCATGACTTCCGGCCACCAATCACCGTTTCGATCAACGGGTCTTTTGGTCATTGCAACAATGGCGCAAGTTCTTGTTATGCTCAGGCCGCGAGACTTGGCAAACCCTGTCGGCGATTCGCCAATACGTTCAAACGCTGCCAGCAGACGCGCGTTTCTGAACTTAGCCTCAACTCTGTAATCTGTCATTGTGATCTCCTGTCACATCTCCCTGAAAGTGCGCGCGGCGGTCGGGGGAGGGTCCGATGTTCGGGGTATCCCCCTAGCCGCGCCTCGTGATATTGGCGATTTTCCACCAACATTGCAACGCTTTATTGCCGCTTGCCCTGCTGTGATGGCGTCCATGGGATACCGTTCCGCGAAAGAAAGTTGCTGAGATTGCCCAGCGTCATGCCGAGGCGTTGCGCTGCCTGCGTCTTGGTGCGGCCCGCGTCACGGTGCCGTGCAACCTCCTCTGCGCGGTAAAGCGCAAAGGTGTCGTGCATTTCGTCCCATGTGGTTTCCTGCTGTGGGAAAATCATCAGATGCGCCACTCTGCGGCAAATGGTATGCTGTCCCCGTCCAGATCCCGCGCGCCGCCTGAGCCGCCGCCGTGGTCCGGCGCGTCATAGTTGCCGCCGGATTGCTGAGAATTGCCGCCGCCTGAATTGCCGCTTGGCCCGTCAAGCATCGTCAGCGTGCCGTTGAACCCTTGCAAAACGACCTCAGTGCTGTACTTATCCGCGCCGCTCTGGTCCTGCCATTTGCGGGTTTGCATCTGGCCCTCGATGTAGACCTTGCTGCCCTTTTTCAGATACTGCTCGGCAATCCGCACCAGACCTTCGTTGAAAATGGCTACCGTGTGCCATTCCGTCTTTTCGCGCTTCTCGCCGCTGTTCTTGTCCTTCCACGTCTCGCTTGTGGCAATGCGCAGATTGCAGACTTTGCCGCCGTTCTGGAAGTTGCGGACCTCTGGGTCAGCGCCCAGATTTCCGATAAGGATTACTTTGTTTACGCTGCCAGCCATTTATCATCCTCCATATCGTATGCGAAAAGATTTGCGTGTTCTGCATCAAACGGGAAGGCAGTGACTGAAAGCCTATCATCCCCAGAAATGCCCCATTCGTTAATCGCGGCGTATTCTGCGGCCTGCTCACCATCAGCCGTGAAAACATCAAGGCGATCTGCACCCATTACAAAAAACTTTGCCATATCAGTTGCTCCCCATGCCAAGGACTTCGCGGTACATATCCAACACCGCCTCTTCGTTGGCGATATCGTCAGGTTCACGCTTGCGAAGCGCGATGATCTTGCGCAAAATCTTCGTGTCGTAGCCGCGACCCTTGGCCTCTGCCATCACTTTCGTCTGTTGTTCGGCCAAGTCTTTCTTCTCCGCGTCGAGCCGCTCGACCCGTTCAACGAAGGCGCGCAATTCGCCCGCCGTTACGGTGTAGCTGGCGTCCTGTGTCTGTGTGTCGCTCATGTGTCTGTCTCCTTAGGTGTGTCTGTAAATCGTTTCGGTGCAAAGTCATATTCTGCCATGATTGCCGCCGCCTCAGTTTTCGTGGCACGCTGGCGCTCAATCTGCGGGGCAGGGGCAGGCGGGTTGCGCTTCACCTCGGCCTTGCCGCGCATCATCTTTAAGATGCCTAGAATGTGGCCGGGGTTTGGCTTTCGGCTTGGATTTTCATTCCGCCACTTGCGCAGGGCATAGAGGGTCTGCTCTTGCGTCCAGTCCTCCAGCGTGTCGGCCCAGTCTGCGAGGATGCCAGCCTTTACATTCTCCGGTGGGCGGTCCTTCCAGTATCCATCAAGGATTACCTCAACATCAAAAGCTATCCGCGCTCGGTGCGCGTCTTGCTCGTCCCGCGACATTGATCGCGTTAGTTGTGGCGTGGGCGCGGCTATCACTGGCCTTGCTGTTATCTCGTTCATCGTAATTCCCTTCCATCAATTTCGTGAAATTTGCTTGTTTGCTTAGAAAGTCGAAGGTGCAACTAAACCCGCCGCGCTCCCCTCGAAGAAACGGGGATGCCTCAGCCTTGGCTAGTGCAATCTCCCAACCCTCTGCCCCGCCTGCGTCCTTGAGCCTGCCGCGAACCGCTGCGCGCCTTGCTGGTGTTAGCTTTTGCACAGACGGCCAGCCCACCCTTGCCGCCGTGGCATTGTATGCTGAGACAGCCTTTGCAATTTCATCAATGTCAGGTGCAACAGATTGCATGGAAGCGTTAGCTTCTAAGTCTGGTTCAATTCCAAGGTTAAGTATTCCAAGGTTATGGGGGTCACGTTTTGTAACAGGGGGCTGTGACGTTTCGTTACTGGGGCTGTTACATTTTGTAACAGGGGTAAGGTGTAGAGAATATGCGGTGCTAGTCTGTGATCCATTAGCACGTGTGCGTTGATTGCGGCTAATCAGGCCAGCATTTTCAAGCGTTAAAAGGTGCCTAATGATTGCAGGTCGTGACATTTCGCATTCACGCTCAAGCGTTTTAAGGCTTGGGAAGCAAAGCCCCGTTTCTCCATTGTAATGATCTGCAAGCCAATAAAGCACAATTTTTGCGGCAGGCTTAATGCCTTCCTGTTTCATGGCGAGGGCGGTCATATAATGGCTCATGGCACACCTGCCAGTCTTTTTAGCCTTCTATGAGACCAATAAACCATGCCATTCTTGCCCCAGTTTTCGTGCCTGTGGTTCTCAACACCGCACAATTCTGAAATGTCATTCCCAAACAAACCCGTAGGGCAATCATCGGGGCATCCATGCTTCAGGTCTCGCTCGTCTGGGGTGCTTTTTGGGTGATAGAACATCAACCAAACGGGCAACTTCGTGCGCGCAGAAACTTCCTGATATTGCCCGTAGTGGTGTAGGTCAATGCCTGTCACCCACTGCCTAGAAATGCGGTGCCAAGTGAAGCACGTCTTGCGCTTAACCTCAAACCAGATCGCCTTGCCTTCACGAAATGCCAGTAGATCAGGCAAAACCAGATCGCCATCAGCAGAGAAAAGTTGCGGGCCTTTGAAGTCGCCGCCTTCCTTCTCATACGCGGGGAAAACCATATGTCCCCGCGATTGCAGCCACTTTGAGACCGTCAATTCGCCAGCCTGCCCAAAGGCCAGTGCATTTTCAAACTCACCCATGACGCACTACCAGCCCAAATTGTGAGAATTTCGCGCAGAACTCGGATGGCGAGTTTCCGGAATAGATGATTGCCTGCCCCTGCAAAGGCGCGCCAGGGTTTCCATCTGGGTCCAAAAAACGGATTCGCGTCTTTGGAAAACATATAGCTGAACACTCTGCGGCAATCTCTTGAAACCATGCCGTTTCTGTCGCGTTGTTGACTAACACAATGCCAGACGAACCAGCACGAATTGCCGCTGCAAACTTAGACGCGAATTGGCCCATAAGCGGTTGAGCATATGGCGGGTTCATCCAGATCGAGCCAACGGGCCAATCACGTGAAAGCCCATCATCATCAATCGTAAATATCTTTGCCGCCTTCACTCTGCGGTTGGCGATTTCAGACGTCGCCGGATCAAGATAAATCCCGCCCAAAACTTCGCGGGCCGCTTCAATGAATTGCGCAGGCGTGTACCATTCGTTTTCGCCTCCATTGTTTGAGACGTGGGCGGTTTTATCGGCGCTGGTATCGCCTGTCTTTGCCTTCGCTGCCTTTTTGTCAGCCGACTTCGCGCTCTTGTCCGCAGCCTTGGCTGTTTTGTCGGATTCCTTGGCAACCTTGTCCGCAGCTTTTGCCTTTGCGTCCTCTGCTTTAGCTGCCGCCTCTGCCTCTTCCCGCGCGATAGCCGCAACCCGCGCCTGCTCTTGTGCAATGCGCCGTGCCTCTGCGTCTTTGGCTTGCTGTGCCGCCATCTGTGCCGCCGCCTCTGCGTCAGCGCGGGCCTTGGCCT
>Ga0307974_1000130_pt1 | contig 41034 bp, 36 predicted proteins | sample OrgLakmetagen784_FD_201812 | JGI IMG/M metagenome (GOLD analysis project Ga0307974, IMG submission 201812) | Saline water microbial communities from Organic Lake, Antarctica - #784 | ecosystem: Environmental > Aquatic > Non-marine Saline and Alkaline > Saline | place: Antarctica: Organic Lake... | reverse complement strand
ACGCTGGACGCGGCGACGGCCGGCGATCTCTTCGATGGCGGCACCTTCACGATTGCCGCGAATGTCACGGATTTCGAGGAGGTCCCCGCGCCCGAGGCGACGCGCGACTTCACCACGGATTTCACCCCCCCCACTATCGACATCACTGAACCGATCACGGATGGCGATGTGCTCAACATCGCCGACCAGGTTGCCGGTTTCGACATCACCGGCACCACCGATGCCGAGGTCGGGCAGGAGGTCGCCGTCACGCTGACCGGCCAGTCCGCCACCACAGAGATCGTCGCCACCGGCACGGTCGTGGCAGGCGACGATCCCGCCGATCCGAATGCATGGACCGTCAATTTCACCCCCGCGCAGGCTGACGACCTTGACGGCTGGGACACGGTCAATGTCGAAGCGACGGTCGAGGATGCCGCGGGCAACGAAGGTCAGACGACCGCAAGCTTCGCAACCGATTTCATCGCGCCGAGCATTTCCGTAAACGATCTTGCCGGGCTGGAGGCAGGCGACGAATTGACTGCGGGCGATCTGGTGGACGGTCAGGGTAACGATCTGCCCGCGCTCACGGTCAACGGCACCTCCGACGCCTTTGGTCAGTTGGTGACCGTGACCATCGGCAGCCTCGAAGGCACCGCCACCGTGGACAGTAACGGCGATTGGAGCGTCGATTTCACCCCCGCTCAATTGAGCAGCGAATTGTCGGGCGAGGCGACAGCGACCATCAGCACCAGCGTCGAGGACGATGCGGGCAATCCCGGCACCGCCACGCTCGGCCTCGATGTTGACCTGACCGTGCCGGAGATCGCCATCGACGCGCCCGGCGACGGGTCCGTTCTTGGGTTGGACGCGTTCGAAGACGGGCTCGACGTCTCGGGTACGACCACCGGCGTGCCGGACGGTCAGGACGTGACGATCGAGATCGTGGACGGCACCGATACCGTCGTGGCCACCACCACCTCCCCGGTATCCGGCAACGCATGGAACGGCACCTTCGACGCCGCGGACATCGCCGGGCTGGATGACGAGGGCAGCTTCACCCTGAACGCCCGCGTCAACGATGGCGATTTTCCGGTCGATGCCACGGCCGATATCGCGCTGAGCACCGATTTCGCGCCGGAACTCACCGTTGGTGAAATCGGTGACGAAGGGGTGCTGATCCTCGACGAGATCGACCCGAACAACGTGTCGGTGTCCGGCACCACCCGCGGGGTCGAGGCAGGACAGGCCGTGACCGTTACCCTTCTGGACGAGGCGGGGAACAGCATCTTTACCAACAGCACTGCCACCGTACAGGGCGACGGCACATGGTCGCTCGACCTGCCCTCGGACACGGTCGAGGATCTGGACGCCGGCGAGACCTATTCTGTGCAGGCTGATGTCAGCAACGCTGCAGGTCGCCCTGCCCCGCAGGCGCAGGAACAGCTTGTCGCGTATGAGGCCGCGCAGACCTATCTGGTCGAGGACTCGGCCAGTGGGTCACAGGTGACCATGCAGGTTCTGTTCGATCCGCGCAGTGGTCAGGATGATGATGGCGGCTTTGCTTTGGGGGAAACTCTGACATTCGACCCGAACCAGAGCGCCTTTCTCGCTGATCCGGCACCGAATGCACCCTCTGGATCTGTTCTTGTAACGAATGATACGAATGCGGCGGGTGGCGAGGTTGGCTTTACAGTGGCCGGAATTCTTGCTGGGAGTTTCGACGAAAGCGAAGATTTCCTCTTGCAATTCGCCATGGATCAGCAAACCCCCTCCGAGGTAATTCAGCTCGATATCGCCTCGACCGAGGGCGGTGCCTATAGCAGCCTTTTCGGCACCAGTGCAGCTGACACCATCGCGGCGAACAATGTCGACACCGTGGTGCGCGGGCGCGGCGGGGATGACGCCATCGACCTGTCAGGGGCCGGGGTCAATACCGTGCAGTTCGAGGCCGCACCCGGCGATAATGGCTTTGACACCGTCACCGATTTCAGCATCGGCGGGCCGCTGCCCGACCGGCTGGGCTTTGCCGGGCTGAACAATGAAGACCTGCGCGGCGATGGCGGCACGTTCGAACTGCTGTCCGGCACCGATAGCGTCGGCGCCGATACCGGGCTGATCGTCTTCACCACCGCGATGGCCGATCTGACCGCAGGGTCGGTGCAGGCCGCCGTCGACGACCTCGACGGTCCGGCGGATGGCGACGTGCTGTATTTCCTCGCCTCCGACGGCACCGACGCGCAGCTTTACGAGGTGCAGGTGCAGGCCGGGGACGATACGGTGACGGACATGGCGCGCTTCGAGGGTCTCGGCGATCTTAACGGGATAACCGAGGCCAACATCCTCGGCTTCGACACGACCGGGACGCCCGTCTGACGCCCCGTGCCGCCTTGCCTCGGGCATGGCGGCGCGGGACGGGGGCAGCCCCCTGACGATCGGGAAAGAGTGATCATTACCCCATGCGCAACACCCCCCCGGAGACGCCACATGGGCCCTGCTGACCCCTCCCGCCCCGAGGGCCTGCGCGAGTTTGTGCGCGTGCGCCCGGAGCGTCACGGCGGGCGGTTCTGGCGGCGCTTCACCTCGTGGGAGTTCGCGCGCGCGCACCGCCTCGTGCCGATCGTCCTGGGCGAGCACGAGCAGGTGGCGGCAAGCCTGCCGATCGTTTTCATGCGCCGCAATGCTGGGCTCTGGCCGGTGGCGCTGACGCGGCTGACAGAGGCCGGCACCTGTGCGCTGGTCTCGCCGGGTGGCCAGTGGCGCGGCAGCTACGTGCCCTCGGTCCTGCGCGTGCATCCGTTTGCGGCGCAGCGGACCGAGACCGGCGATCCCGGGCTGCTGGTCGATGAGGCGAGCGGCCTTGTCACCGACGATCCCGGGGATGAGCGGTTCTTTGACGCGGGCGGCGATCCGGCGCCGGCCGTGCGCGAGGTGATCGCATTCTTTCAGACGCGGGCGAGTGCCGAACAGCGCACCCGCATGGCGATGTCGGAGGTGGCCGCGCGCGCGCCGCTGGTGCCGCTTACCGCGCCCGGAGGGGGGGCGCAGATGGATGTGCAGGGGCTTTTCGTGCCGGACCCCGCGCGGATCGATGGCCTGGGCCGCGCCGATCTGGGCGCGCTGCACCGCTGCGGCGCCCTGGCGTTGCTGCAGGCGCAGGCGGTGTCAATGCATCACCTGCCATTCCTCGCGGCGGCCGAGGCCCGGCTTGACCAGTCGTCACCGCAACAACCGGCGGAGGCCGCCGCCGGGGTTGCGGGGGGCGATGCCGTGCTTTCGGGGTTCCTCGATGCGCTGGCGCAGTCCCGGGATCGCGACACCGGTGGCGCGGACGGCAGCGCCGACGAAAAAGACATCGACGTTAACATGCCATATACCGCGCAGCGTTAATATCGACCGGGTCAGACTCTGCAAGGCGGGCGCGACCGGGGCGACAGGCCGGATATGGGCCGGAGATGGGAAAGGCAGACCGGATGAAATCCGCGCGCAGCGAAATGACACGACAGCGCCCGGGCACCCGGTGGCGTGTGCCGACCGTGCCGATCCTTGCATTCGGGGTCGTGCTGGCGCTGGCGGCCTGTGCGCAATCGCCCGATCTCGATGCGCTCGAGGCCAGTTTCGACGCGCCGCCGGACCAGCGCGAGGTGCGCGTCTCGGCCCGCGTCTCGCAGACCGAGTTCGGCCGGACAGTGGCCCGCGCGGTCGAGGAGAACCCGCGACTGGATGCGTCGAACGCCGATGTGCTTGCCGCCCGCGCGCGCGAGGACGGCGAGGCGGGCGGGTTTCTGCCGCGCTTTTCGCTCGGGGTGACCCTGGGCAGCGGTCTGTCGGGGGGCAGCATGGCGCTGAGCCCGATCCTGGAACTCATGCAGCTGATCTATGACGGCGGCGCGACGGCCAGTCGCCAGATCGCCGCGCGGGCGCGGGTGTTCGAGAGCCGCGGCGCGCGGCTGGAGGTGGCCGCGGCCCTCGCGCTGGAGGCGGTCGAGGCGTGGCAGAACCTTGTCGCGGCCCGCGCGCAACATGATCTCGCCCGCGAGAACGAGGCGGCGCATCGCAGTCTGCTCGCCCAGGTGCAGGAGCGATCGGAGGCAGGTGCGGGCACGCAATCCGACGTCCTGACCGCGCAGGCGCGGCTGGCCGATGCCGTGGCGCGCCGGGTGCAGGCGCTGTCGGGGCGCGACCGGGCCGAGGCGGTGTTCCGCGAGATCTTCGACCGTGGCGCGACACGCCTGAGCGCGCCGCCGGTCGCGCCGACGCTGTCGGAAGTGCCCGATGATACGCTGATCGCGTCGAGCCCGCGGGTGCGCGGCATCGACGCGTCGATCAAGGCCGCCGAGGCCGATCTTGCCGCCACCCGGGCCGCGCGCTTTCCCCAGGTCGACCTGCGCACCACCGGACGCCGCGAAGTGCGGGGAGACGGCATCGACACCGATCTCGATCTGCTGCTGGACTACGATAGCGGCGCGCCGGGGCAAAAGGCCGCGGCGATCCGCGAATCCGAGGCGCGGCTGGCCGCCTTGCGCGCCGACCGCGACAGTCTGGCCCGCGAGATCCGGCGGGCGCTGGCCTTTGCCCGGTCGGATCAGCGCACAGGGCTGGAACGGGTGCGGGCGGCGCGCGATGCCGTGGACGCCAACGAGGCCACGGTCGCGGCCGGGCGAGAGGAATTCTCCATCGGGCGGCGCGGCCTGATCGGGCTGCTCGATGCGCAGCGCGACCTCTTCGAGGCCGGGGAACGGCTGATCGTCGCGCGGCGCGAACAGGCGCTCAGCGGCTATGTCGTGCTGGCCCTCACGGGCGACATCCTCGATGCCTTCGCGATAACCCTGCCGTCACCCGATGCACCGGAGGACGCATCCCCCGACGTCTCCACGGCGGAGGTGCCGGCATGACCGAGGCGCGCGTTGTCAGGCTGGAGCAGGGCGATCACGGGGCAGACCAGACAGGTGGCTCGGACGATGTCACGCCGCTCGAGGCGTGCCTGCTGCATGTCGCCTCGACGCTGGACCGGCCCACGACGCTGGCCGCGCTGCACGCGGCGCAATCGGGCGCGCAAGGCAGCCTGACCGTGCGCGACGCGATCGTCGCCGCCGAACGCGCAGGCATCCAGGCGGCGTTCGGCAAGCGCCGGCTGAAGGATTTCGACAGCACCCTGACGCCGGCCATCCTGTTGCTGGACGACAGCCGCGCCGTGGTGCTGCACGAGGTGCTGCCCGGCGGGCGGCTGGCGGTGTTCGATCCCGCCCTCGGCGAAGGGCTTGGCGAGGTGGCGTTCGACGCGATCGAGGCGGTCTATAGCGGCTATGCGCTGCTCATGCGGGCCGAGCACCGCGAGGATATCGCGTTGCAAGGCAGCGGCCGGCAGGGGCACTGGTTCTGGTCCACGCTGGCGCAGAACCGGTGGGCCTACACACAGGTGATCCTTGCGGCGATCCTCGCCAATTTCCTCGGGCTTTCGACATCGCTGTTCATCATGGTGGTCTATGACCGGGTGTTGCCGAACGAGGCGATGGAGTCGCTGATCGCGCTGACATTCGGCGTCGGGATCGCGCTGTTCTTCGATTTCCTGATCAAGAGCCTGCGCGCCGGCTTCATCGACCGCGCCGGGCAGCGGGCCGACATGGCGATGGGGCGGCGGATCTTCGACCAGTTGCTCGACATGCAGATGCGCGCGCGCAAGGGATCGACCGGGGCGCTGGCCTCGACCTTGCGCGAGTTCGAGACGCTGCGCGAGTTCTTCACCTCGGCGACACTGGTGGCGGTGGTGGATCTGCCGTTCATCCTGCTGTTCATCGGGGTGATCTACCTGATCGGCGGGCCGCTTGCGCTGGTGCCGGCGATCGCCGTGCCGGTGGTGCTGATCGTCGGGATCGCGGTGCAGCCGGTCCTGTCGCGGCTGGCCGAGAAAAGCTTTGCCGACGGGCAATCGAAACAGGGTGTGCTGGTGGAAACCGTCGCCGGGCTGGAGACGATCAAGGCCGCGGGCGCACAGCGGCGCATGCGCGCCCGCTGGGAAGAGGCGATCGCGCGGCAATCCGATCACGGTCTGCAAAGCCGCGCGGTGACGCAGTTCGCGATCAACGCGACGGCCTTCACCCAGCAGGCCGCGCAGGTGATGATCGTCTTTTACGGCGTCTTCCTGATCACCGCGGGCGAGGTCAGCATGGGGGCGCTGATCGCCTGTGTCATCCTGACGGGCCGCACGCTCGCGCCGCTGGCGCAACTGGCGCAGACGCTGACCCGGTTCAATCAGGCGCGGACCTCGTATCGCAGCCTCGATGCGCTGATGCGCGCCGAAAGCGAGCGCCCCGAGGGCAAGGGCTGGATATCGCGGCCCCGGCTGGCCGGCGAGATCGCCTTCGACACCGTGTCCTTCGCCTATCCCGATCAGGGGATCGATGCGCTGTCGGATCTGTCGTTCACCATAAAGCCGGGCGAAAAAGTGGCGATCCTCGGCCGGATCGGATCGGGCAAAAGCACGGTCGCCCGCCTCATGCTCGGGCTTTATGAGCCGCGCGCGGGATCGGTGCGGATGGACGGGATCGACATCCGCCAGATCGACCCCGGCGATCTGCGCCGCAACGTGGGCTCGGTGTTGCAGGATGTCTGGCTGTTCACCGGCACCATCCGCGAGAATATCGCCATCGGGGCCGTGCGCCCGCGCGACGCCGAGATCCTCGAGGCCGCGCGCATCGCCGGGGTGGAGGCATTCGTGAAACGGCATCCGGCGGGCTATGACATGATGCTGGCCGAACGCGGCGAGGGCCTTTCGGGCGGACAGAAACAGGCGATCGCGCTGGCCCGCGCGCTGGTCGGGCGGCCGCCGATCCTGCTGATGGACGAGCCGACCAGTGCCATGGATGTGCAGAACGAGGCCGAGGTGATCGCGCGGCTGAAGACCGAACTGGCCGATCGCACGCTGGTGATCGTCACCCACCGGACCAGCCTGCTGGACCTCGTGGACCGGGTGATCGTGGTCGATCAGGGCCGGATCGTCGCGGATGGCCCGAAAAGCATCCTCGACCGGCGCGGTCAAGCGCGCGCGTCCGAGAGCGGAGGCAGAGATGGCGCGTGATCACGACCTCGACCGGCTTGCCCGCGAACTGCGCGGCAGCTCGCCCTTGCGCGGCTCGCTCCTGCTGGCGGTGATCATCCTGTTTCTCGCCGCGGCGGCGGTCTGGGCCGCGCGCACCGAGCTTGACGACGTCACCCGCGCCGAGGGGCGCATCGTGCCCTCGCGCGATGTCCAGGTCATCCAGGCGACAGAGCCGGGGATCCTGCAGGCGGTGCATGTCACTGAGGGCGAGATCGTGGATGCGGGCACCGTCCTGATGGAACTTGACGGCACCCAAATTTCCAGCGAGCTGGACCAGGAACAGCAGCGCGCCTACGGCCTCATGGCCCGGATCGAACGGCTTCAGGCCGAGATCGACGGCACCGGCCTGAGTTACTCCGACACGCTGATCGAACGCGCGCCGGACGTTGTTCGATCCGAGACCGCGCTGTTTCACGGACGACAGGCCGAACTGGCCGACGAGATCGACATACTCGAGCGGCAGCGCAGCCAGCGCCGGCAGGAATACGAGGAAGGCCGCGTCGATCTGCAGACCGCACGCGACACGCTGGATGTGCTGGCCGAGGAACGCGCGATCATGGCCCCGCTCGTGGCGCGCGGGGTCGAGCCCGAGACGACGCTTCTGTCGCTGCGCCGCACCGAGGCCGAGTGGCGCGGCCGCAAGACGCGCGCGAATGCGGCGCTGGTGCGATTGCGATCGGCACTCGACGAGATCGACGACCAGATGCGCGCCCGGCGCTCGCGCCAGCGCGCGGCCGCGCTGTCGGATCTGGCGCTGGCCACGGCCGAGCTTGCGGCCTTGCGGCCGTCCCTGCCGGCGCTGCAGAGCCGGGCGGCCCGCGCGCGTCTGCGCGCCCCGGTGCGCGGCGTGGTCAACCGCATCCACCGCTCGACCCTGGGCGGGCTGGCCCGCGCGGGCGAGGATCTGATCGAGATCGTGCCGCTCGACGACACGCTTCTTGTCGAGGCCTTCGTGCGCCCCGCCGACATCGCCTTTCTCCATCCCGGCCAACCGGTGAAGGTGAAGGTGACGGCCTATGACTTTTCCCGTTATGGCAGTCTGGATGGCGAGATCGTGCGCATCGGCGCGGATGCCGTCACCCGGTCCGAGCGCGACGAGGAAGAATTCTTCGTCGTCCAGATCCGGACCGAGGACAATATCCTCGGCGCCGATGGCGTCGCCGTCGAGATCATGCCCGGCATGGTCACCCAGGTCGACATCCTCGCGGGCAAGAAGACCGTGCTGGAGTATCTCACCCGGCCCGTGGTGCGGGTGAAGGAAAACGCGCTGCGCGAGTGAAGAGCGCGGCATAAGGCGGTCTCGACCAGGGGTGCGATGCGCCCCCACCCGCAGCTTTCTGGCCCGGGACGTGCCGGGCGCGCACGCGGATGTTGAGATCCCGGCCCGGGCCGCGACGGATGCGCCACCCACCCATCGAGTCGGCCTTGTCTTAACCTGACTGCGGCTCCTGCGTCATGATGGAGCCACTGCCCGCCACACCATTTATGGCCGACAGTGGCGGCGGTTGGATCGTAATGGGCCAGGCCGGGTCGTGATGGACCGTTTGTGCGTTTGATCAACCGCCGTCTTCACGAAAGGGCCTGAACCGATATCGGCCCGTTTCAGCCCCGAACGGCCTGTCACTCTCAACGTCGCGCCGCGCGTCTCAGCAACCTTCCACATCAACCCAACCCCCTGTTTTTCATGACACATCCGGCCAAGTCCGCAACGTTCGGTGGTCTTCCGGCGTCACTGCAATGAAAAGTGTCACCTGACGCCCCCGGTAGCACGCATGAGGCATGACCGGGACGGGTGCGCCGGATGACAGCGGGAATGTCGGCAAGGCCGGCTGCTGCAGCGCAGGCACGGCGAGTCCCGGGCATCCCTGTAAACCCTGTCGAGGCCGGGCTGGTGACCTCATGCGACATACCGCCTCAGGGGATGTCCGACCCAGACGGCAAGGCTAACTCGCCTATCGCGTACACTGGAGTATGCAAAAGGAGCGAAGTCATGGAAAACATCTCGGTGGGGCAATACGAGCTCATCTACAATGCTTTCTCGTTTGCGTTCGCGACGCTTGCTGCGGCAACAATCTTCTTCTGGTTGGGACGCAGTCAGGTCGCTCCGCAATACAAGACGGCAATGACCATCACCGGTCTTGTCACGTTTATCGCCGCCTACCACTACTTTCGAATCTTCGAAAGCTGGGAGACCGCGTTTGACGTGACCGAAGGCACGGTCGCGACAACGGGGTACGCCTTCAATCAGGCGTATCGCTATGTCGACTGGCTGCTGACGGTGCCGCTGCTGCTGGTCGAGCTGATCCTCGTCATGGGGCTCAGCCGGTCGGAAACCGTGTCGCGGGCCACGCGCCTCGGTCTGCTGGCGGCGCTGATGATCGCGCTTGGCTATCCGGGCGAGATCGCCGAAACCGCAGGCGCACGCTGGTTCTGGGGCATCGCGTCGATGATCCCGTTCCTGTGGATCGTCTACGAACTGTTCGTCGGGCTGTCGAAATCGATCGAGGATCAGCCCGAGGATGCCCGTGGTCTCGTCAGTGCGGCGCGGTACCTCGTCGTTGGAAGCTGGGCGTTCTACCCGGTGGTTTATTTCGCCGGCGCGGTCGGCCTCGAAGGCGGTACGGCCACGACGATCATCGAGGTTGGCTACACCGTGGCCGACATCACGGCCAAGGCGGTGTTCGGCGTTCTGATCTTCATGATCGCACAGCGCAAGAGCGTGGCCTATTTCGAGGACCGCAAAGTCTCGGCACAACCGGCCGAGTGAAGCGACGGCTGCCCGCGATGTCGCGGGCAGTCTCCTTCTTGCATTTTCGAACTCACCCTCGCTGACCGTCTGGACAGCACCTTGACGGAGTTTTCCCATGCCGCGTGATACCTCGATCGATTGTCAGCCCCGCGCGATTGTCGCCGGGGCCGGATTTGGCGGCATCGCCGCCGCGCTGCGCCTGAGGGCGCGCGGCTATGACGTGCATCTCATCGACCGCTGCGCGCGGCTTGGCGGGCGCGGCCAAGTGTTCGAGCATGAGGGGTTTCGCCACGATGCCGGCCCCACCGTGCTGACCGCGCCGCATCTCTTCGAGGAGCTGTTCACACTCTTCGGCAAGCGCCTGCAGGATTACGTCGAACTGGTCGAGCCCGACCCGTGGTACCGGTTTCATTTCCACGATGGCGAGACGTTCGATTACGGCCCGACAGAGGCTGCGACAGAGGCCGAGATCGAACGCCTGTCGCCCCGGGATGTCGACGGCTACCGCCGCCTCGGGGCGTGGTCCAAGAAAATCTACGATATCGGGTTTCAGCGCCTCTCGACGACGCCGTTCCATTCGCTGGGGTTCATGCTGCGCCAGATCCCGCATCTTGTGCGCCTGCGCTCCTATGAAAGCGTCTGGTCGATGGTCAGCCGCTTTATCAGGGATGACCGGCTGCGCCGCGCCTTCTCGATCCAGCCGCTGCTGGTGGGCGGCAACCCCTTCGACACCACGGCGATCTACGGCATGATCAACCATCTGGAGCGCACGCATGGCATCTGGTTCTGCAAGGGCGGCACTGGCGCGCTGGTCGATGCGCTGGAGCGGTTGATGCAGGAAGAGGGGATCACGATCACCCTTGGCACGACCGTGGCGCGGATCAGGCTCGACCGCAGGCGCGCGACCGGCGTGGTCCTCGAAAGCGGATTGGAGATCGCGGCCGATGTCGTCGTGTCGAACATGGACCCGATGCATGTCTACCGCGAGATGCTGCCCGCCGAGGTGCAATCGCCCGTGGCAAAGGTACGCGCGAAGAGCGGGCGTTTGTCCATGGGTCTTTACGTGCTCTTTTTTGGGGCGCACCGGACATGGCCGGAGGTGGCGCATCACACCGTCTGGTTCGGGGAACGCTACAAGGAACTGCTGAGCGATATCTTCCACCGCAAGATCCTGGCGGATGATTTTTCGCTTTATGTCCACCGCCCCACGGCGACCGATCCAAGCTTTGCCCCCGAGGGCAAGGACAGCTTTTACGTGCTTTGCCCGGTGCCCAACCTCGCCGGCGGGCAGGACTGGGCGGTCGAGGGGCCGAAACTGCGCGACCGGATCGTCGCGGCGCTCGACTCGTCGATGCTGCCGGGCCTGTCGGAGGCCATCACGGCCGAGTTCGCGATGACCCCCGAGGATTTCAAATCCGATTACCTGTCGGTGGACGGGGCCGGGTTCTCGCTGTCGCCGTTCTTCTCGCAATCGGCGTGGTTCCGGTTCCACAATCAGGCCGAAGGCGTCGAGAGCCTGTATTTCGTCGGCGCAGGCACGCATCCCGGCGCGGGGCTGCCGGGCGTGGTCTCGTCGGCGAAGGTGCTGGATACGGTCGTGCCCGCCCCGGCGGTTGTGCCATGACCCCCGAAGCGATCCTTGCCCACCATGCCCGCAGTTTCGCGCCAGCCGCGCGGATGCTGCCGCAGGGCGATTACAGCCGCATCGCGCGACTTTACGCGCTGTGCCGCACGGTGGACGATCTGGCCGACACCGTGGGCGGTCCGCAGGTGCAGGCGCGGCTGGCGGCTCTGGCATCCGATCTGCGCGGCGGTGCCGGGGTCGATCCGCTGGCCATCGAGGCGCGTGCGTTGTTCGACGCGTGCCCCCACGGGCTGGCGGGCTTTGCCACGCTGGTCGAGACGGTCGCGGGCGATACCGGCACCACGCGCCTCGCAGACGAGGCCGCGCTCGACCGCTATTGCATGGGGGTCGCGGGCACGGTAGGCGTGATGGTCTGCGCGCTGTTCGACATACCCGCCCGCTGGCATGGGCACGCGGCCGATCTGGGCAAGGCGATGCAACTGACCAACATCTGCCGCGATGTGGTCGATGACGCGACGGTCGGACGGCGCTACCTGCCGCACACGCTTTGCCCGCATGACCCCGATGAGATTCTGTCGGCAGCCCCCGACACCCGCCGCGATGTCGCCCGGGCGGTGGCGACCCTGCTGGCAAGGGCCGACACGCTTTATGCCTCGGGGCGGATGGGTCTGCCGGCCTTGCCGTTGCGGCTGCGGCTTGCCGTGGCCGCCGCCGCGTCGATGTATGCCGGAATCGGGGCCGAGCTGCGCGCCCGGTCCTGCGATCCGCTGACGGGCCGGGTGTTCGTGCCGAAATGGCGCAAGCTGCTGCTGGCGGCACATGGCGTGACCGCGCATATCAGACCCGGGCGCGCAGCCAATACGGGGCCGCATCATGCCGCGTCCTGACGTCGATATCGCGATCCTCGGCGGCGGCTGCGCCGGGCTGAGCGTGGCTGTCCGGCTGGCCGCGGCCGGGCGCAGCCTGCAGGTGATCGAGCCGCGCGCGGAATACACCGATGACCGCGCCTGGAGCTTCTGGCGCACCGCCCCGGACCCGTTCGAGGACTGCGTGCGCGCCTCGTGGGCGCATTGGGATGTCGGGGGACCCGGTGACACGGTGGGGCGCACGTCACGGCATCTGCGCTATCAGACTGTAGCCGCCGGACCGTTCTATGACCGGGCGCAATCGGTGATCGATGACAGCCCGCTCGCATCGCTGTCGCTCGGGGTGTCCGCGTCGGACCCGCACCGCACCGAAGATGGCTGGCGGATCGAGACCGAGGCCGGCCTGTTGCGCGCAAACCACGTGATCGACACGCGCACCCCGCGCCGCATCCCGAGCTACGGTCAGTTCTTTCTGGGCCGGGAAATCCGCACCGAGCGGGCGGTCTTCGACCCGGACCGCGTGCAACTGATGCAGTTTCGCCCCGCGCGCAGTCGCGGTGTCGATTTCGTCTACATTCTGCCCTTCGCCCCGGATCGCGCACTGGTCGAGGTGACGTCCTTTGCCCCTGCCTCGCCCGGTCGGGCCGTATTCGAGAACTGGCTGGAGACAGAGATCGCCGCGCTCGATCCGGGCAAGACGGAAGTGCTGCGCGAGGAGAGCGGTGCCCTGCCGATGGAGGTCGGCTACGGTGAGCCGCACCGCGACGGCGTGATCCGCATGGGCCTTGGCGGCGGGGCCGCGCGGCCTTCGACGGGGTATGCCTTCACCCGCATTCAGGCGCAGGCCGATCACGTGGCGCACGCGCTGCGGTCTGGCGTGACCCCGCAGATGCGCCTCGACGGTCCCGCCACGCGGTTCATGGACCGGGTCTTTCTGCAAGTCCTGCAAACCATGCCCGAGCGCGGGCCGGCCCTGTTCGAGGCGCTGTTTCGCAACGCCGCGCAGGACCGGCTGGAGAGGTTCCTGTCGGGATCCGTCCACCCGGTTGACCGGCTCTCGGTGATGACATCGCTGCCCACCCTGCCCTTCCTGCGCGCAGCTCTGGTGCCGGCATGACGGCGGCCCCTGTCTGGCAGACAGTGCTGTTCGGGCTTTGCGCAGGGGTCGCCGTGCTGTTTCAGTCGATCATGCAACCCGGGATCGGGGCGCAATTGCTGTTGCTGGCGCCGCTCGTCGCGATCCTCGGTCTGCCGCATGGCGCGCTCGATCTGCCGATGGCCGGGATGCTCTGGCCGCTGGACGGGTGGCGGGGCAAGCTGCGCTTCGTGGTGATCTATATGGGCCTTGTGGCGGGCGTTGTGGGGCTGTGGATTCTTGCGCCAGGGGCAGCACTGATCGCGTTCCTCGCCTATTCGGCGCTGCATTTTTCCGATGACTGGTCGCGCGCGGCCCCGCCGCTGCGCTGGACCGGCGGGATCGCCACCATCGGCGCGCCGGCGCTGATGCATCACGCCGAGGTCACGACGCTGTTCGGGTATCTGGCCCCGGATCACGCCGCCGCGATTGCTGCGGATGCCACCGCCGTGGCCGGGTCTCTGGCGCTGCTGGTTTTCATCGCAACCGTGCTTTTCAGACCGGCGGCGCGCCACCGGGCGGCGCTGGAACAGGGGATCCTATGGGGGATCGCGGCCTTGCTGCCGCCGTTGGTCTATTTCGCCGTCTATTTCTGTGGTCTGCACTCGATCCGGCATTTCGACGCGACGCTCCGGTCGGTGCCGCATGCACGCCGTGCACTTATCACCGCCGCCATGCTGTCGGTTGCGACGATCCTGACTGCCGCCATGGTGTTTTCCGGCCGCAATGGGGCCGCTGTGACGCCCGAGGGCGGCGGCATGCAGGTGATCTTCATCGGCCTCGCGGCGCTCACCGTGCCGCATATGCTGCTGGTCGAGCGGTTCCACCGCCATCGCCCCGCCGACTGACGGGCGCGCAAGCACCCTGCCCCGTCACGTCTCGCGCGGGGGAACCACGCCCTGATCGGCCAGACGGCTGAAGAAGCCCAGCACCTCGTCCTCGGTCGTGCGTTCGATGGCACCGTCGCGCACCTCCTCGATGCTCCAGACCCAGCTGGCGGCGGGATCGTCGCGCATGGCCCAGCCCGGAAAGAAGCGTGTCTCGATCCGGCGGTCCACCAGTTTGGTGATCTCGACATGCCGGTCATCGTTCAGAATGCGGCTGTACACGGCCTCGACCTTGGATTGCGGTCCTTCGAGAAGTTGCAGGTAAAGATCGTGCCGCGCGATCAGCGCACCGGTGATGTCGTCGCGCTCGTTGGCACGGCGCGAATCCAGCAGAAGGTTCGACAACGTGGCCTGATCGAAACCGAAGGGGCGGGACGCGTAGACAAGCTGGACCAGCGGCATGAACGACTCCGTTTGTGTCGGCCCTCGCATTGGTTGGCCTCGGGTGAAGGGATATCGCGCGCGCAGGGCCGCGTCCAGCCTTCGTTGGCATCGGGCGCATCGAGGCGGGCGCGGGCACATGCCCTACACCTGCCGGGAAAACTCGGCTATCAGGCGGGCACCGATTCCGAGCCCCTTGAGGACCAGACCCATGCACGACATCCGCGCGATCCGCGACACTCCACAGGCATTCGACACGGCGATGGCACGACGGGGGCTGGAGGGGGCCTCGGAGCCGATTCTGGCGCTCGACGCGGCGCGGCGCGCGCGCATCAGCGCCGCCGAGACCGCGCAGGCCGAGCAGAACCGCGCCTCAAAGGAGGTCGGGGCCGCCAAGGCGCGCGGCGATGAAGGAGAGTTCGCCCGGCTGCGCGTTCTGGTCGGCGAGAAGAAGGCCGAGGTCGCCGCGATGCAGGCCGAGGCCAAGGATCTCGACGCGCAACTGACCGAGATGCTGATGGGCTTGCCCAACCTGCCGCATGACGACGTGCCCGATGGCGCGGACGAGGCCTACAACGTGGAACTGCGCCGCTGGGGCACGCCGGCGATTTTCGATTTCACCCCAAAGGAGCATTATGACATCGCGGGAGTCGCGGCAGGCATGGATTTCGAGACCGCCGCGACCCTGTCGGGCAGCCGCTTCGTGGTGCTGACCGGCGCCGTAGCGCGCGTGCACCGGGCGCTGGCGCAATTCATGCTGGACGTGCATGTCGAGGAAAACGAGCTGTCGGAGACATGGACGCCGGTGCTGGTGCGCGACGAGATGATGCATGGCACCGGGCAGTTGCCGAAATTCGGCGAGGACAGCTACCGGACGACCAATGGCTGGTGGCTGGTGCCGACGGCGGAGGTGACCCTGACCAACCTCGTGCACGGTCTGACCGTCGACGCGGCCAGCCTGCCGCGCCGGATGGTGGCGCATACGCAATGCTTTCGGTCCGAGGCCGGATCGGCGGGGCGCGATACCGCCGGCATGCTGCGCCAGCACCAGTTCGAGAAGGTCGAGATGGTCTCGATCACCCACCCCGAGACCAGCCGCGACGAGCATGATCGCATGACCGGCTGTGCCGAGGGGATCCTCGAGCGGCTCGGCCTGCCCTACCGCACGGTGATGCTGTGCACCGGTGACATGGGATTCGGCGCGCGGCGCACGCATGACATCGAGGTCTGGCTGCCGGGGCAGGACAATTATCGCGAGATCTCCTCGGTCTCGGTCTGTGGCGATTTTCAGGCGCGGCGGATGAACGCGCGCTTCCGGCCCGAGGGCGGCGGCAAGCCCGACTTCGTGCATACGCTCAACGGGTCGGGCCTTGCCGTGGGGCGCGCGCTGATCGCGGTGCTGGAAAACGGCCAGCAGGCCGACGGATCGGTGCGCCTGCCCGAGGCGTTGCACCCCTATCTGCGGGGCCGGACGGTGCTGGGCGCGGACGGGGTGCTGCGCTGACCGGGTAGGGTGCTGTTCGGCCTGGAGCGGGCATCGAGGCTACAGCCCCGGCGCGGTACGCGGCGCGCCGCGCCGCGGCGCCATCGCATGTCCGCCCCACCCGGGACAGGCGATTTGTCGAAGTTGGCGCACCGATTTGGGCTTCTGCGGCGAGGCCAGATAAAGTGCTCTGAGAATACGTCGGGCCGCCTGCCCGCGGACATGTGCTGGCGCCGCTTCGTCGAACGTCCCTCCAGGCCAGTTGCACTCCGGATCAACGACGCATTAGACTGGGCACGGTTCCCATCTCGGGGTTTTTTCTCATGACAGACCCAATCCCCTTCCTGCGCGCACTTTTCGACCGGGCGGTGGCCGTCGCCGACCCGATGCAGAGCCTCGCCGCCCATCTGCCCGCGCGTCCCGAGGGGCGGCTGGTGGTCGTCGGGGCCGGCAAGGCGAGCGCCCGCATGGCCGAGGCGGTCGAGGCCGCGTACGGCCCCTGCGAGGGCCTCGTGATCACGCGTTACGGCCATGCCCGGCCCTGTCACGGCGTCGAGATCGTCGAGGCCGACCACCCGGTGCCCGATGAGGCGGGGATGCGCGCGACCGCGCGGATGCTCGACCTGCTGCACGGGCTTGGCGAGGACGATCAGGTGCTGGCGCTGATCTCGGGCGGGGCCTCGGCGCTTCTGGTGCAGCCGGCGGGCGACCTGACGCTGGCCGAGAAGCAGGCGGTCAACGCAAGGCTGCTGGCCTCGGGCGCGCCGATCGGCCGGATGAACGTGCTGCGCAAGCATCTCAGCCGTGTCAAGGGCGGGCAGCTCGCGGCCGCCGCCTATCCGGCGCGGATGCTGGCGCTGATGATCTCGGACGTGCCCGGCGACGACCCGGCAATGATCGGATCCGGCCCCACCGTGGGCGAGGCGAGCACGCCCGCCGAGGCCCGCGGCATCGCCGAGACATACGGTGTCGATCTGCCGGCCGCGGCGCTGGCCGTTCTGCAAGGGCCGACCGGTGTCGTGGCCCCGGGTGATCCGCGCCTTGGACGCACCGAGAATGTCATCTACGCCGCCCCCGGCCAGTCGCTTGCGGCCGCCGCCGAAATGGCCCGGGCCGACGGCGTCACGGTCGAGATCCTCGGCGATGCGATCGAGGGGGAGGCCCGCGACATCGCGCGACATCACGCGGACCTGGCGCGCGCGGCGCAGGCAAGGCTGGCACCCGACGACGCGCCGCTGCTGCTGCTGTCGGGCGGCGAACTGACCGTCACCCGGCGCGGCGACGGGGTGGGCGGACCGAATGCGGAATACGCGCTGGCGCTGGCGCTGGCGCTGGACGGCGCGCCGGGCATCCACGCCATCGCCTGCGACACGGACGGGGTGGACGGCGCCGCCGAAGTGGCCGGCGCCATGATCGGCCCCGACACGCTGGCACGCGCCGCGGCCCGCGGTGTCGATCCGGCGCGTGGCCTCGACCGGAACGACGCGCATGGCGTCTTCGACAGGCTGGGCGATCAGGTCGTCACCGGGCCAACCCTGACCAATGTCAACGACTTCCGCGCCATCCTTGTCACGCCCCACGAACACCCCCTTGCAACAGGCTGAATTTATTGGATTCGCTTTTTTGTTCATAATTTGTAATAATGACGACTCATCTGAAGGGGGATGACACATGAAACGTCGTATTCTTATGGCCACTGCCATGGCCATGATACTTATGCCGTTCGTCGCAGCGCAGGCCTCGGCCCAGAGACTGAGCGCGTCGGAAATCGAGCAATTGCTGGCCGGAAGTACCATCACGGGTTCGTGGGGCGGCGACAGGTACCAGCAATACTACGATCCGGACGGCACAACCATCTACCTCGCCAATGAGGGCCGGCGCGAACAAGGCCAATGGCAAGTCAACGCCGAACAGGGTGTCTATGAAAGCTGGTGGCGCAGCAGTGGCTGGGTTCAGTATACCATCCGACGCCTTGAAGACGGCGGCTATGCCTGGATCAACGGCGACCGGCTGGAGATGTTCACGGTCTCGGACGGACGACAGATCGAATGATACGGCTAGGCGAATGACGCGGCCGGTTGCCCGGCCTCAAGACGTCGCGCGGGACCCGTCACCGGCACCGCCCGGCGCGCCGAGCGACAGGGTATGCGCGCGCAGCCAGTCCATGAAGCCCCGCGGATCGCTGGTCAGCATCTCCATCTGCGCCACATCGACGGGTGCCCCCACGATGGGGTTTTGCGGATGGTTGCAGCTATGCACCACCTCGTGCAGCAGCAGCCCCTGCCGCAGTGTCGCCGAGATCCGGTTGGCGATCTGATACCAGCGCGAGTTTGCGCCGGGAAAGAACACCGGCACCACCGTAGCCCCGGACCGGCGGATCATCTGCGCGGTGAACACGTTCCAGTCCCGCTCTACCGCCGGGCCGAACATCGTGTCCGACGAGGCCACCACGCCCGACGGAAAGACGGTGACCAGCCCGCCCTCCTTGAGATGCGCCATCGCCTTGGCGCGCATCTCCACGGATTTGCGCTGCGCGTCGGGCTCGTGCGGGAACGGTACCGAAATCATGTAGGACGCGGCCACCTCGTCGATGCCGATCAACAGCTCGCGCGACAGGATCTTGAAATCCGTGCGCCGGCGTCCGATCAGGTCGGCCAGCACCATGCCATCGACCAGACCGTGCGGGTGATTGGCCACCAGCACCACCGGACCCTCGGCAGGGATGTTCCGGATCTGATCCTCGGGTGTCAAAAGCGGGATGCCCATGATGTCGAGGGCGGCTCGCCAGAAGGCCTGCCCGCTCGGCGGGCCGGTTTTCTCGAACCGACGGATCATGCGGATGATCGTGACCTTGCCGGTCATCCATTCCAGAACGCGGATGAATGCAGAGGTCAGCGGGGCATCGAAACTGTTGGCATAGGTGATGCTCCGACGGTCATGGGTGCGCGGCACGCCACCATCACCGACCGCCTCGTCAGGCTCGTTCTGCGCGTTGGTGTTCACTGACCCGTTCCTGTTCCGCTCATGGTGCGACCCACGGATGTCCGGCGCGGTCACATGTCCTCGCCAAACCGCGCGGCGACGAGCGCCGCGATCGCATCGGCAAGCGGTTCGGCGTCGGAGCCCGCGATTTCGACGTCAATAATGCTTCCCTTGGCCGCTGCCAACATCAAAAGCCCCATGATGCTGTCACCAGAGGCACTTTGCCCCTGATGGGCGACCTCGACGCTGGCATCGAAGCCCTCGACCACCTCGACCAGTTTCGCGGCGGCACGCGCATGCAGCCCTTTCTCGTTCACGATCTTCACCTGCCGCAAGACCTTTTCGGCCATACCAGCGCCCCCCCTTTTTCGTCAGTCCGTCGTGACATTGTGGCTGTCGATGTATTTCCGTCCGGCCGCGAGTGCTGCGCGAACGGCATCGGGTACGCTGACATTGCGGCTCTTGGCCAGCTTGATCAGCAGCGGCAGGTTTGCCCCGTAGAGAATCCGCCGGTTCTCGGGACGCCCCGCACGCATCGCGAGGTTCGACGGCGAGCCGCCGAAGATGTCGGTCACCAGAATCACGCCGTCCCCGGTATCCACTTCATCCGCCGCGGCGCAGATCTCGTCCTGCTTGCGTGCCCGATCATGCCCGTCCTCTATGCTGATCGCGCGAATGCCCTGCTGCACGCCGACCACGTGTTCGACCGCGTTGAGGTATTCGCGGGCAAGCCCGCCATGCGCCACGATGACTATGCCGATCACGACCGGTTCACTCCTCTGGTCAGCGGATCCCGCCCTCGCCGCGCCGCTCCAGTTCGCGATGTCTTATAGACACCTGCCAGTCGCGCTGTGCAAGGCTTTCGGCGAGACTTTCCGTCATCACGACGCTTCGATGTTGCCCGCCGGTACAGCCGAAGCCGATGGCAAGGTAGGATTTTCCCTCGGCCTCGAAGGCGGGCAGCAATTCCGCCACCATGTCCGTGACACGGGTGTGAAAGCTGTCGAACCGCGGATCGGCCCGCACGAAGGCCGCAACCCCGGGCGCGCGCCCGTCGAGGCCGCGCAGGTCCGGCTGCCAGTGCGGGTTGTTCAGGAACCGGCAGTCGAGCACGATGTCGAGCCCGTGCGGCAATCCCCGCTTGTAGGAGAACGAATGCACCGACACCGCGAGCTTGCGCCCGTCAGGTGCCGTGAACCAGCGCTCCAGCTCGGCGCGCAGATCGTGCGGCGTCATGTCGGACGTATCGATGAGCAGATCGGCGCGGACCCGGACCGGCACCAGCAGGTCGAACTCGCGGGCGATCCCGGCCTCGACGCTTTCTTTCGGTGCGAGCGGATGGCGCCGGCGCGTTTCCGAGAATCGCTGCTGCAGGATCTCGGGGCGGCAATCGAGATAAAGCACGCCCAGCCGAAGCCCCGCCTGCCCGTCGAGACGCTCGATCAGTGCGATCAGCGCGTCGGTGGAAAAATCACGATTGCGCACGTCGAGGCCGAGCGCGAGAGGTTTATCCGGCGGCGCGCGACCATCGAGCAGACGGGGCAGCAGGCTGAACGGCATGTTGTCGATCGCCTCGAAGCCCATATCCTCAAGCGCCCGGATCGCTGTGCTACGCCCGGCCCCCGACGGGCCGGTGACAAGCACCAGTTGCGGCATCAGCCGGTCGGGTGCGGGGGGCGTCTCATCCGACATGGTCACGGCATCCTGAATTGATCCTGCATCCCATGTCTGAGATATAACAGAATCGTGGCTGGAAAATGCGCATAGTGTACATTTTCGATGCATGGCAGCGCCACGCCCATCACGGTTTCGTGCATCGGCGGCGGCAGGCGGTCGGTCGCGGTCAGGTCCAGATCCACCAGCAGGACGACCGGCACCGGCCCGGAGGGCGGCACCCGAAGAATGCCGACGCCGCGCGCCTCGATCCGACCCCGGATGGTGGCCGGCGCGTCGGCCATCAGCGCCTCGCCCGCCCGCCAGAGCCGCGTGCGGTCGTCCGAGACAAGGACGGCCCCCATCGCCATGAGCTGCAGCGCCAGCCCCGACTTGCCGCGCCCCGACGCGCCCCGGATCAGCACAGCGCGCGACCCGACCGTCACGCAGGTGGCGTGCATCACGTGCTCGCGGGGCGTATCACCGCTGGTCATCGTCTACACCGACAGGCCCACGACAAAGCGCACGCCAAGCGGGTCGGAGGTGGCGTCGGCCTCTGTCGGATGGATGTTCTCGGCCCAGATCACACCGTCATGCGCCTCGACGATCTGCTTGGAAATGGCCAGGCCAAGTCCCGAATGATTGCCGAACTCATCCTCCGGACGGTTCGAATGGAACCGCTCGAACACCTTTTCGAGACTGTCGGCGGGAATGCCCGGCCCGGTATCCTCGACCACCACCAGAACCCTTTCGCCCCGGCGGCGGGCCCAGAGCCGGATCGCGTCACCCGGACCACAAAAGCTGATCGCGTTGGCGATGAGATTGACGAAGACCTGCGCGAGGCGCGCCTCCAGCCCGGTGATGACGATCGGCTGATCGGGAAAGTCGGTGATGAACGCCACCTCTTTCCTGGCGGCCTGCGGTTCCAGATGCTGACCGAGATTGCGCAACATCTCCAGAAGATCGAAGCGGGCCTGTTCTTCCTTGACAAGGTCGCTGTCGAGCCGCGAGGCGCTGGAAATGTCGCTGACCAGCCGGTCGAGCCGGCGCACGTCATGCTCGATCACCTCGAGCAAGCGCGCGCGCTGATCGACGCGCGTGGTCACCTTCATAGTGTCCACGGCACAGCGCAGGCTGGTCAACGGGTTCTTGATCTCATGCGCCACGTCGGCGGCGAACTGTTCGTTGCTTTCGATCCGCTGATACAGCGCCGCGACCATGCCGCGCAACGAATCCGACAAGCGGCCGATCTCGTCGGGCCGCGCGGTCAGGTCCGGGATGCGGACGCGCCCGGCAGCCGCGCCGCGACGCTCGGGGGTGCTGTCACGCTCGGTCTCTGCGGCCAGCGCCAGATCGGCCAGCGGGGCCGAGATCGCCCGCGCCAGCGTCAGGCTGAGCCCCACCGAAATCAGCGCGGCGATCAGGAAGATCCGCAACACGCGCTCTTGCTCCACCCGGATGAGCCCGTCAAGCATGTCGGGGGCCTCGGATAGCACCAGAACCGCCAGCGGAGTCGCCCCCGGCCCCACCGGGGCCGCAGCCCGGACACCGCTGTCGGGCGGTTTGCTCAGCTGCGCCCCCTCCGCGACTGCGGGGGCGACCAGATCGCGCGCCAATTGCTCGGGGTCGCGGGGTGTCTCGGGTTCTGTCCGGGCCCGCACCGGGGCCGTCAACCACTCTCCGACACGGCTCAGACCGTTCATCATCGGCGTTTCCAACACCCCCGATCGAGGCCGCGCCGTGGCCGTGTCCCCCGTTCTGCGGGCCAGCAGGCGGCCGGTCGGGTCGAACAGCCAGAGCTCGGTGCCCGCGCGCGGGTTCAGGTCTTGCAGGAGGCCGGCCGCGCGCACGGGTTGCGGCCCGGTGCCCGGCAAGTCGCCGGCAGAGATGTCATCGGGCAGCCGCGCCGCGACCACCTCCGACATCAGGGTAGCCGATTGCAGCAGTGTGTCGGCACGGTGGCGCACCAGCGCATCCTGCGAGCCGCCAAGATAGAGCACCCCCAGAACCAGACTGTTGAGCGCGACGAGGTTGAAGAGGATGATCCTGCGCCTGAGCGCGGATCCCCGCGTTCCGGCCCAGACCCGCGCCGCGCCGGCCGCACGGGTGAAACGACCGGTTGCGCCGGGGTCAGGGGCGCGATCCCCATTCAACTTTGGCAGCAAACCAAGCCCCCCGTTACGGCCACCACGACGTTACCCTTCGTTGTAGCGATATCCTATACCATACAAAGTCTCTATCGCCGCGAAATCCGGATCGACCATTCGCAGCTTCTTGCGCAGGCGCTTGACATGGCTGTCGATGGTGCGGTCATCGACGTATATCTGATCGTCATAAGCCACATCCATCAACTGATCACGGCTCTTGACGAAACCGGGCCGTTGCGCGAGCGCGTGCAGCAACAGGAATTCCGTCACGGTGAGCGCGACGTCACGGCCTTTCCATGTCACCGCGTGGCGCTGCGGATCCATGCGCAGCTCGCCCCGCTCGAGCACCGGATCCTCGTTTTCGTCGGTCGGCGTCTCGGCTGTCGCGCAGTGGTGCCGGCGCAGCAGGGCACGGATGCGTTCGACCAGAAGCCTTTGCGAGAACGGCTTCTTCACGTAATCGTCGGCCCCCAGACGCAGGCCCAGCACCTCGTCGACCTCGTCATCCTTGGAGGTCAGGAATATCACCGGTATCTGCCATTTCCCGCGCAGACGCTGCAGAAGGTCCATCCCGTCCATCCGCGGCATCTTGATGTCGAGCAACGCCAGGTCCGGCACCTTCCGGTTGAACGCATCAAGCGCCTGCTGCCCGTCGAAATAGGTCTCGACCTCGAAGCCTTCAGCCTCCAGCGTGATCCCGACGGTTGTGAGAATATTGCGATCGTCATCCACAAGCGCGATTCTCGGCCTGGACGTCCGGTCTGTTTTGCCCATGTATTCACCCATCACTCGCGGTCGAGAACGCAACCGCGCCAAAATCTACAAAAGCGAATTCGCCTTCGTCATTGTATCCAATATAGCAGGAATTCCTTACAAATCCCTGAATTCTTTCGAAATACCGCTTAGGTAAGGCTGCCCCTTTTCGACACACCTCATGGTTGCAATATGCCACGCGTGATTGCGCTAACTGCGAAAATCGACCTGTTATTTCGCAAGGCCGTCATGTTACGAGGTCCGCAGCCGGGCGGCATGCCCGCAGGCACAGCGTCATTGTGGGGCGCATTCCGAGGCCGCAGGCGCGGTTGTTACGCACAGGAGCAAGGCATCATGACATTCGGACGGGTCAACCCGCGGTTCCGGCTGGAGGATCAAGGCATCACCGGTCTGGGCGATGTCCATTACAACCTCATCGAGCCGGCGCTGATCGAGGCGGCGCTGAAGCGGGGCGAGGGCACGCTTGGACAGGGCGGGGCGTTTCTTGTCAGCACCGGCAATTTCACCGGTCGCTCTCCCGAGGACAAGCACGTGGTGAAATCCGACCTGACCCGCGACGTCGTCTGGTGGGACAACAACGCCGCGATGACCCCCGAGGCGTTCGACGCGCTTTATGACGACATGACGGACTACATGACATCGCGCGACATGTTCGTCGAGGATCTGGTCGGCGGGGCCGATCCCGCGCTGGCGATCAACGTGCGCATGATCACCGAACTTGCGTGGCACAGCCTCTTCAACCGCACGATGCTGCGCCGCCCCGACCGCCAAGCGCTGGACGCGTTTGTCGCCGATTACACGCTGATCAACTGCCCCGGCTTCAGCGCAGACCCCGAACGCCACGGCTGCCGCAGCGAGACCGTGATCGCGATGAATTTCGACCGCAAGATCATTCTTGTCGCGGGCACCGAATATGCCGGCGAGAACAAGAAATCGATCTTCACGCTGCTCAACTACCTGCTGCCCGATCACGGGGTTATGCCGATGCACTGCTCGGCGAATCATGCACAAGGAAACCCCGTGGATGCCGCCGTGTTCTTCGGCCTGTCGGGCACCGGCAAGACGACGCTGTCGGCGGATCCCGAACGCACCCTGATCGGCGATGACGAGCATGGCTGGTCAGAGCGCGGCACCTTCAATTTCGAGGGCGGCTGCTATGCCAAGACGATCAACCTCGATCCCGAGGCCGAGCCCGAGATCTACGCCACCACGGGCAAGTTCGGCACCGTGATCGAGAACATGGTGTTCGACCCCGACACGCTGGACCTGGATTTCGAGGATGACAGCCTCACCGCGAACATGCGCTGCGCCTATCCGCTGCACTATATCTCGAACGCCTCGGAGACGGCGCTCGGCGGGCACCCCAAGAACATCATCATGCTGACCTGCGACGCCTTCGGGGTGCTGCCCCCGATCGCGCGGCTGACGCCGGCGCAGGCGATGTATCACTTCCTGTCGGGCTTCACCGCAAAGGTGGCCGGCACCGAGCGCGGCGTGACCGAACCGCAGCCCACGTTTTCGACCTGTTTCGGCGCGCCCTTCATGCCGCGCCGGCCCGAGGTCTACGGCAATCTTCTGAAAACCAAGATCGCCACGCATGGTGCGACCTGCTGGCTGGTCAATACCGGCTGGACCGGCGGCGCCTATGGCACCGGCTCGCGGATGCCGATCCGGGCGACGCGGTCACTGCTGACGGCGGCGCTGGACGGATCGCTCGGCGATGCCGAGTTCCGCAAGGACGAGAATTTCGGCTTTGACGTGCCGGTCGCCGTACCGGGCGTGGCCGAAGTGCTGCTCGATCCGCGCCGCACCTGGGACGACGCCGAGGCCTATGACGCGCAGGCGGCCAAGCTGGTGCAGATGTTCGCCGACAATTTCGCGCAATACGTGCCCTTTATCGACGACGACGTGAAGGCCGCCGCGATCGGCTGAGGCGCCACTGCGGAACCCGATCAGCACGCCCCGGTCACATGGCCGGGGCGTTCTTCATTCTGCAACCGGCTTTCAGAAATGCGATTTCGGCTCGTCGGGTTTGCCGGCACCGACGGCAAGCAGCCCGGCAAGGCCGACCATGCCGATGGGAAACATCGTGAAGACGTTGAAGCCGAAGGCGTAATACATCATCGCGCCGGACAGGATCAGCAGCACCCCGCCGAGCAGCGCGCGGATCTTGGCCATCGCGCCCCCGGCAATGGCCAGCAGCGGCGCGACGAAGCTTGCCGTGCGGATCAGCGCCGGGTCAGCAACCTGCCCCAGCAGCCCCTCGACCTCGCCAAAGCGATCGACCGCCTCGGTATAGCCATAGCTGAAAAACCCCACGAGCACCGCAAGGCATCCGCCGATGATCCCCAGGACCATTGCAGCACTACGCATTGTTCAAATCCTTCTTGCCTGCCAATCCATCGACGCCCTGCATCATCCAAGCAACGCATCCTGGGTGTCCTTGCCCCAGCCAAGATGAAGCGTGCCGTCATCATCGATCAGCGGACGCTTCATCAGGGTCGGATGATCGGCCAGCAGCGCCAGCGGATCACGCGCCCGCTCGGCTTCGGACAACTGCCGCCATGTCGTCGATCTGCGATTCACCAGATCCGCGCCGAACCGGGCATGCGCCGCCTGTGCCACATCCTTGGGCAAGCCGTCCGCGCGCAGATCGTGAAACTCCACCGTTCCGAGGGATTTCAATGCCTTGCGGCAGGTATCACAGGTTTTCAGACCGTACAGTTTCACCGGCACCCCCTTTGAGTCGACGCCTCAATACCGGGCAAATGCGCCCGCGTCACTGAGTTTAGCTTGATTTTTACATTCCCGGTGCAATCATCGGTTCGCATCGGTTCGCATCGGTTCGCATCGGGCCATCGGACCGCCGTGTTGCAGCACATCACCCGGTCCGGGCGCATCGGTGTCACAAGATGGCCCGGCATATTCCGGGGACGCGAAGACAAAGGAGAAGCGGCATGCCGACCGGCACCGTGAAATGGTTCAATACGACGAAGGGCTACGGCTTCATCGCGCCCGAAAGCGGCGGCAAGGACGTTTTCGTGCATATCTCTGCGGTTGAACGGTCGGGGCTGACCGGGCTCGCCGACGATCAGAAGGTCGCCTACGAGCTTATGGACGGTCGCGACGGCCGTCAGATGGCGAGCGATCTGAAACTGCTTTGACGGCGGGCGCACCGGCTGCGACGGTCCGCATGTCAGGGTGGGGGTCACTTGCGCGATGGAACGCGCGGTCGCGTTCCATCATCTTGCGGGTCCGTGCGCGACGGGCGTCAGGCCGTTTCGGCCAGCCGCGCCACATAACGGGCCAGCGTGTCGATCTCGAGATTTACCTGGTCGCCAAGGATGACCTCGCCCCAGGTGGTCACGTCCTTCGTGTGAGGAATGAAATTGATGCCGAACTCGTTCCCGTCGACATCGTTCACGGTCACTGAGGTTCCGTTCAGCGCGACGGAACCCTTGGGCGCGATGAACCGGGCCAGCCCGTCCGGTGCCCGCAGCGTGACCCGCGTGCTGTCGCCTTCGTCGCGCAGGTCCACGACCTCGGCCAGACCGTCCACATGACCGGCCACGATATGACCGCCCAGTTCGTCCCCGACCCTGAGCGCGCGTTCGAGATTGACGCGCTTGCCGGCCCGCCACCCCGACAGGTTGGTCTTCGAAAGGGTCTCCGCCGAGACATCCACCGCGAACCAGTCCGGCCCCAGATCGACCACCGTCAGACAGGCCCCGTCACAGGCGATCGAGGCCCCGATCGCGATCGTGCCGGTGTCGTACCCCGTGCCGATATGCGCCCGCATGTCGCCGCGCTGCTCGACGCTGCGGATATGCCCCATATCGGTGATGATGCCAGTGAACATCAGCGGCTCCTTATCCTGATACAATGCGGACCTAGCCCCGCCCGCAGCGCAAGACAAGCCGGCCCCCTCGCGCGGGGTTCAATTTCCCCATGCACACCGTCTATCCTGAAATCAAGACACTGCGAAAGGACGCGTGCGACATGACAGGGCGGACCGGAACGCGCCGTGCGTTCCTCTTTCTTCAGGGGCCGCACGGGCCGTTCTTTCACCAGTTGGCCACGATGCTGCGCCGGACGCGGGCGGATGTCTGGCGCGTCGGCTTCAACGCCGGCGATCGCGCCTTCTGGCCCGACGGCGCACGCTACATCGCCTTTCGCGGGCAGGCCGAGGACTGGCCCGACCACCTGCGCCACCTGATCGCCGAGAAGGCCATCACCGATCTCGTGCTTTACGGCGACACCCGCCCGATCCACGCAGAGGCGGTCGCGATCGCGCAGGCTGAGGGGCTGACGGTTCATGTCTTCGAGGAAGGCTACATGCGGCCCTACTGGGTGACCTACGAGCGCGGCGGCAGCAACGGCCATTCCCGTCTGATGGAGATCGACCTGCCCGGGATGCACGCCGCGCTGGAGCATCCCCATGCGGACACGGCCCCGCCCCCCGCAAGCTGGGGCGACATGCGCCAGCACATCTTCTACGGGGCACTCTATCACGGGGTCGTGCTGTGCCTGAACCACGGCTACCCGCGCTTTCGCCCGCATCGCGCGCTGAGCGTCGGACAGGAATTCTCGCTTTACCTCAAGCGGCTTCTGCTGATGCCGTTTCAGGCGGTCGACCGGCGCATCGCCACGCGGCGCATCCGGCGGGGCGGGTTTCCCTATCACGTGGCGCTCCTGCAACTGGAGCATGACGCCGCGATTCAGGCGCATTCGCCCTTCACCACGACGGCGGAATTTCTCGAAACCGTCATCGACGGCTTTGCCCGCGGCGCGCCGGCGCATCACCACCTCGTGGTCAAGGCGCACCCGCTGGAGGATGGCCGCGCGCCGATCCGCGCCACGCTGCGCCGTCTGGTGCGCGCGCAGGGCCTTCACGGCCGGGTCCATTACCTGCGCGGCGGCAAGCTGGCGCAGCTTCTGGACGAGGCGCGCAGTGCGGTCACGGTCAATTCGACGGCGGGGCAACAGGTGCTCTGGCGCGGAATCCCGCTGCGCGCCTTCGGACAGACGGTTTACGGCAAACCGCAGCTTGTCTCGGCCGCGCCCCTGCCCGATTTCTTCGCCGCCGCCGACCGGCCCGACCGCCAGGCCTATGCCGATTACCGCCGCTTCCTTCTGGAAACCAGCCAGATCCCCGGCGGCTTCTACTCGGCGCGCGGACGCCGGCAGGTGCTGCGCCAGGTGGTGGACATGATGCTCGCGCCCGACGATCCCTATGACGCGCTGATCCGTGGCACCGCGGCACCGCGGCAACAGTTGCGGCTGGTCCCCTGACCGCTCGGCACGCGACGGTTGAATCTTCATTGGCAACGCCCTTAGCGTCCCGTAACGAAAAACAATAACAACGGGTCGAGGAGACCGGGCAGTGATATCCCGAACGAGACACGCGGTGAGACCTCTGGCGCTTCTGGTCACCGTGCTGCTGCTGGCCGGGTGCTCCCTGCCGCGCAGCGGCCCCGACAAGACCGAGCTTTACCAAAGCTCGGTCGACCAGCAGGGCAGCGCCCATATCGTCGATGTCGACAACCGGGTCGCACGCGTGACCGACATGCCGCCCGGCCTCGGGTTCTCCGAGGCCTTCCGGACCGCCGGCGTCGTGGGGTCCGACACGATCAGCGCGGGCGATACGCTTGGCCTGACGATCTGGGAAAACGTCGATGACGGGCTTCTGTCGGATCAGCCCGGCAACCAGACCATTCTCGAAGAGGTGCAGGTCGACGGGTCGGGGTTCATCTTCGTGCCCTATGCCGGACGCATCAAGGCCGCCGGCAACACGCCCGAGGCCGTGCGCCGGGTGATCACCGAAAAGCTCGACCAGCAGACCCCCGATCCGCAGGTCGAGGTGCGCCGCGTCGCCGGCAACGGTGCCACCGTGTCGGTCAGCGGTGCGGTCACCGGTCAGGGCGTCTATCCGATCGAGGCGCCGACGCGCACGCTCTCGGCGATGCTGGCTGCGGCCGGTGGCATCGCGATCGAGCCCGAGGTGGCGCAGATCACGGTCATTCGCGGCAATCAAAGCTCGCGCGTCTGGTTTCTCGATCTGTTCAGGCAGCAGCAAAACGATATCGCCCTGCGCGGCGGCGACCGGATCCTCGTCGAGGCCGACACCCGCGCCTACACGGTCATGGGGTCCACCGGAAAACAGGCGCGCGTGACATTCGAGACCCAGACCCTCAGCGCGCTCGAAGGACTTGCACAGGCCGGCGGGCTGACCACCGTCGCCTCGGATCCGACCGGGATTTTCGTGTTGCGCAACGAGCCGGCGGATATCGCCAATCAGGTGCTCGGGCGCAGCGATCTGACGGGTGAGCAGCGAATGATCTACGTGCTCGACCTGACCGCGCCCTCTGGCATGTTCCATGCGCGCGAATTCGGGATCCGCGACGCCGACACGATCTATGTCACCGAAGCGCCGTTCGCCAAATGGTCCAAGAGCATCGCGGCGCTGACCGGAACGCTTGGCGCCGTGGGCTCGGTCTCGACCGCCGCCAACACGCTGGACGGCAATTTTTGAGGCCCGACCCCGGCGAAGGTGCCGCCGGGGTGGTGCCGCGCCGTCGGCTGTACCATTTCAACGCGGGGTTCCTGCGACAGGCACGGCTGCGCCGCATGCTGTCGCTCGCGGGGTATGATCTGCGGCTCGGCTGGCCGTCGCCGCAGGATCTGGTCGGCGTCTGGGGGTGCAGCCCCTATGCAAGGCGTGGCGAGGCGGTCGCGGCGCGCACCGGCGCGGGCCTTCTGCGAATCGAGGATGGCTTTCTGCGCTCGCTCTTTCCGGGACGGGAGGGGGCGCCGCCCCTTGGTCTGGTGCTCGACCGGCGCGGCGTGCATTTCGACGCAAGCCGGCCCTCGGATCTCGAACATCTGCTGGCCACGCATCCGCTCGACGATCCCGCGCTGATGACCCGCGCGCGCGGCTGCATTGCGCGGCTGCAGGAGGCGCATCTGACGAAATACAGCGCGGTCGACCCGACCCTGCCCTGTCCCGCTCCGGGTTATGTGCTGGTCATCGACCAGACGCGGGGCGATGCCTCGGTCACCCATGGCGGGGCCGATGCGGCGACCTTCCGCGACATGCTGGACCGGGCATGCCACGACCATCCGGACGCGCCTATCCTGATCAAGAGCCATCCCGAAACGGCACAGGGCCACCGTGCGGGGTACTTCTCGGCCTGCGATGAAAGCGACCGCATCCGCCTCGTCCGCGATCCGGTCAGCCCCTGGACACTTCTGGCGGGGGCGCGCGCGGTCTACACCGTCACCTCGCAGCTCGGGTTCGAGGCGATCTGCGCCGGGCACCGCCCCGAGGTCTTCGGTCAGCCGTTCTACGCCGGCTGGGGCCTGACCGCGGACCGCCACGCGCAGGCCTTTCCGCGACGCGGGCGCAGGCTGAGCGCGGTGCAGCTTTTTGCCGGGGCGATGCTGCTTTATCCGATCTGGTACGATCCGCATCGCGACCGGCTTTGCGCGGCGGAAACCGCGATCGAGGCGCTCGCGGCCGAGGCGCGGGCCTGGCGCGAGGACCGGCACGGCTGGACCGCCCACGGCATGCGCCTGTGGAAGCGTGCGCCGCTGCAACGCTTTTTCGGCCGCCATGCCCGGCTGCGTTTCACCGGCCCGCCCCGGCCGGGCCGGCCGGCGATGGTCTGGGCCAACCAGACCGCTGCAGCCCCCAAAACCGCCACACGGGTCGAGGACGGTTTCCTGCGCTCGCGCGGGCTCGGGGCCGATCTGATCCCGCCGCTGTCGCTGGTGCTCGACGATCTGGGTATCTATTACGATCCCGCCTCGGAAAGCCGGCTGGAACGCCTGATCGCGGCCCGCGCGACGCTGCGGCCCGATCAGGCGCGGCGCGCCGAGCGGCTGATCGCGACGCTCACGCGCCACGGCCTGAGCAAGTACAACCGTGGCACCGCCCCGCCCGCGCTGCCGGACGGGCCCCGCATCCTTGTCCCGGGTCAGGTCGAGGACGACGCGTCGATCAAGCTTGGCGCAGGGGCGATCGACACCAATCTTGCGCTGCTGAAAACCGTGCGGGCCGAGAACCCCGACGCAGTGATCCTCTACAAGCCGCACCCGGATGTCGAGGCCGGGCTGCGCCCCGGCGCGGTGCCCGCATCGGCGCTGCGCGATCTCGCCGACATGACGCTCACAGGTACAGACCCCGCGCAGCTGCTGGCGCATGTCCACGGGGTCTGGACCATGACGTCGCTTCTGGGGTTCGAGGCGCTGCTGCGCGGTGTCCCCGTCACCACCACGGGCGCGCCCTTCTATGCCGGCTGGGGCCTGACCCGCGACCTCGGAGAAATCCCGACGCGGCGCACAGCAAGGCCCACGCTTGGCGGTCTCGTGCATGCGACGCTGATCGACTACCCGCGCTACCTCGATCCCGTCACCGGCACACCCTGCCCGGTCGAGGTGGTGGCCGACCGTCTCGCCCACGGCCCGCTGCCGGATCCGGGGCGGTCAAACCGCCTTCTGGCCAAGCTTCAGGGCGCATTGGCCACCCACGCCCATCTCTGGCGCTGATCCGGGCTTCATCTTGCCAGAAATACTCGGAAGAAACCGGTCAATTGCCAGCGCGCTCCGCCTCGATCTCGCGCCAGCGGGCGACGTTGCGGTTATGCTCGGCCAGGGTCTCGGCAAAGGCATGCCCGCCCGTGCCATCGGCAACGAAGTACACGTAATCGGTATCGACCGGATCGACCGCGGCCTCGATGCTCGCACGGCCCGGATTGGCGATCGGCGTGGGCGGCAGACCGTCGATCGCGTAGGTGTTCCAAGGCGTCCGCCGGTCCAGCTCGCTCCGCCGCAACCCACGCCCCAGCACGCCGCGCCCCTCGGTGATCCCGTAGATCACCGTCGGATCGGTCTGCAGCCGCATGCCACGGTTCAACCGGTTGACGAACACGCTCGCCACCTGGCGCCGCTCACCGGAAATGCCGGTTTCCTTCTCGATGATCGAGGCGAGGATCAGCACCTCCTGCGGATCGTTGAGCGGCAAGCCTTCGGCGCGGCCTTCCCATGCGGCGGCGAGGATGACCTCCTGCGCTTCGGCCATGAGGGCCAGCACATCCGCGCGGCTGTCACCGACGCGCAGCTCGTAGCTTCGGGGCGCGAGCGTGCCCTCATCGGGCACCTCCGCGATCTCGCCCTCCAGCACATCGACGGCGCGCAGCCCCTCGACGACCTGCCAGCTCGTGACGCCCTCGGCAAAGGCGATCCGGAAGCGGGTATCGGGCCGGTCGCGCACCGTGTCGTAGATCTCGGGCGGGGCGGCGTCGGCGTCCATCGGGTCGAAGGACGCCCGCTCTTCATACTGCCCCGACTCGGTTTCAAGCTCGCGCACCACCACCTCGCCGGAATTGACACCGACGCGCCAGATCACCTCGGTGCCACAGCTGCTGGCCCCGCCGCGCGTGATGATGTCGGTGATATCCTCCATGCTCGCGCCTTCGGGGATGAGCCACGCCCCGGCCTTGAGCGCGTTTTCCTTGCCGGCGTAATTCACCCCGATGCGGAAGATCGCCGCGTTGGTCACGGCCCCCTCACGCTGCAGCCGCTCCGAGACGGGGCGCATCGTGCTGCCGGGCTCGACCCGCAGACAGAGCGCCTCGGCATGCGGGCCACGGGCGGTATATTGCGATTGTCCCCAGAGGATGACACTCCCCAGAAGAAACACGATGACCACCAGCAGCGTCAGGAAGTTCGACGCGATATGCCGCCACATCAGCGCGGTTTCCCGACCAGCAGTGCGGCATTGGTGCCGCCAAAGCCGAAGCTGTTCGACAGCGCCACGTCGATCCGGCGCTCACGGCTGGCATTCGGCGCGAGGTCGAGCGCCGTCTCCACCGCGGGGTTGTCGAGGTTGATGGTCGGCGGGGCCACCTGATCGCGGATCGCGAGGATCGAGAAGATCGCCTCGACGGCCCCCGCCGCCCCCAGCAGATGCCCGACCGAGGATTTCGTCGAGGTCAGCGTGGCCTTGGCCGCGGCATCTCCCAGAAGCGTCTCGACAGCCTTGAGCTCGATCGTGTCGGCCATTGTCGAGGTGCCATGCGCGTTGATGTAATCCACCTGATCGGGGCGCAGCCCGGCATTTTTCAGCGCCGCGCGCATGGCGCGCAGACCGCCATCGCCATCCTCGGCGGGGGCGGTGATGTGGAAGGCATCTCCCGACATCCCGTAACCCAGAATCTCGCCATATATCTTTGCGCCGCGCGCGCGGGCGTGCTCGTATTCTTCCAGCACGACGACACCCGCGCCCTCGCCCATCACGAACCCGTCGCGATCCCGGTCATAGGGGCGACTCGCGGTCGTCGGATCCTCCGCGCGCTTGGTCGAAAGCGCCTTGCAGGCGTTGAACCCGGCGATCCCGATCTCGCAGATCGACGCCTCGGCCCCGCCGGCGACCATCACGTCGGCATCGCCGAACATGATCAGCCGCGTGGCGTCGCCGATGGCATGGGCACCGGTGGCGCAGGCGGTGACCACCGAATGATTGGGGCCCCGGAACCCGTAACGGATGCTGACCTGCCCCGAAATCAGGTTGATAAGCGCGCCGGGGATGAAGAACGGCGAGACCCGCCGCACGCCCTTGTCGCGGATGATGTTGGTGGTCTCCTCGATCGAGCGCAGACCGCCGATCCCCGAGCCCATCATCACGCCGGTGCGTTCCAGATCCTCGGCGGCGTCGGGCGTCCAGCCGGCATCCTCGACCGCCTGCTGCGCGGCGGCCATGCCGAATAGAATAAAGTGATCGACCTTGCGGCGCTCCTTGGGCTCCATGTAGCGGTCGGGATCGAAGGTGCCGCCGCTGCCATCGCCGTAAGGGACCTCGCAGGCATATTTCGTCACCACATTGGACGGATCGAACCGGCTGATCGTGCCCGCCCCGGACTGGCCGGCCAGAAGGCGGCTCCAGCTTTCCTCGACCCCATCGGCCAATGGGGTCACGAGCCCCAGTCCCGTGACAACGACACGCCGCATGATCTTGGCCTTCCACTCCTGTTATTCGGCGCATGTTTAGCGCGGCTTTGCCCCGAGGAGCAAGGGCGTCACGGCCTGCATCTCAAAGGCGATGCCGTTGGAGAATCACCGGGCTCGGGGCGCGCGCCCGGCACGCGGGCGGCACTCACTGGAATTCGGCGGTCTTGCCGACGGGGGCATGTGCGACCTGCAGCGCCTCTGCCAGATCCACATCCCGCGCCAGCAGCGCCTGCCCGATCAGCGTGCCCGCGATGTTGGGGATGAAGCGCAGCCGCGCCACATCGTCGATGCCGCGCACCGTGCCGCGCGCGATGACCGGATGCCGGGTCTTGGCGGCAAGGCCCGAGATCACCCCGAGGCTGCCATCGCTTTCCTCGATATCGGCGTCGATATCGGTGACGATGAGCCCGGCCAGCGGCACCCCGTCGAAGGCGCGGATGAACTCATCGGCGCCGAACACGCTCGGCTCGCACCAGCCCGCGGTCATCAGCCGGCCCTGATAGACATCGACGGCCACGACGATCTGATCGGGATGGTACTTCGCCAGTTCCCTGACGGTGTCGGGGTCGTGAAGGGCCATGGTGCCCAGCACGATGCGACCGGCGCCATGATCGATCCAGCGGGTGACGGTATCGCGCGTGCGAAAGCCGCCGCCAAGCTGCGCGGGAATGCCCGCCGCGCGGATGATCTCCAGCACGAGGTCGTCATTGTCGCCTTCGCCGCGCAGCCGGTTCATGTCCGTCAGGTGCATCCATTCGGCCCCCGCCGACGCAAAGCCGCGTGCCGTCTTGACCGGATCCACGTGCCAGATCACCGGATCCTCGAGCCGCCCGCGCCGGAGGCTCACGCATTTGCCGTCGAGCAATTCCAGTGTCGGATAAACGATCATGTCCTGCATCCCCTCCCTGTCAGGCCTGTCGGCAGGCCCGTCCGTTGACCGGTCCGGCCCGTGATCGCCGAACCCCACGATCCTGCCCGCGCACGCAAGATCGCGCTGCGCCGATACCGGCATGATACCATGCATTCCCGCCGCGCGGAAACAATCGGCGGACCCCGGCACATCCCGCAGGCCGCAACGCGAAAGGCCCCGCCGAAACGGCAGGGCCTTCACGCAAAGCTATGGCGAAATCTCAGGAGGCTTCGGTGATGAACTTCACCGCGTCTCCCACGGTCTGGATGGTGTCCGCGGCGTCGTCGGGAATCTCGATGCCGAATTCCTCTTCGAACGCCATGACAAGCTCGACCGTGTCAAGGCTGTCGGCGCCCAGATCGTCGATGAACGAGGCCTTGTCGACGACCTTGTCTTCTTCGACGCCGAGATGTTCCACAACGATCTTCTTCACGCGGTCTGCGATATCGCTCATGTCTTGTTCCTCATATTGTGTTGGGCCGCACCGGCCCGGTCTTTGCCCCCGCCCGGCGCGGGAAGCGGCGTTGTCATGCCCGTTCGGGCGGCTTACGACTGCCTGCCTGCACAGGACTTGGAGAAACCGCGTGCCCCTCCGGCAAATCTGCGTGGCCTATAGCACATGCTCTGGCGATGGCAAACGAATTCACCACCTTCGATCACACGCGCCAGCACCCCGCGTCAAGTCACGGCATCACCATGCCGCCATTGACATGCAGCGTGGTCCCGGTGACATAGCCGGCCTCGGGACTGGCGAGATAGAGCACCGCGGCAGCGATTTCCGCAGGCGTGCCCATGCGTGCCACCGGGATCCGCGCGGCGAGATCGGCTTTCTGATCTTCGGTCAGCTTGTCGGTCATCGGCGTGGCGATGAAGCCGGGGGCGACCATGTTGACGGTGATGCCGCGCATGGCGACCTCCTGCGCGATGGACTTGGTCATCCCCGACAGGCCCGCCTTGGCGGCGGCATAGTTCACCTGACCGGGATTGCCCGTCGTGCCCACGATGGAGCCGATATTGACGATGCGCCCCCACCGCGCCTTCATCATCGGGCGCACCACACCACGACACAGGCGCATGGCCGAGGTCAGGTTCACGTCCAGCACCTGCGACCAGTCGTCATCCGACATCCGCATGAACAGCTGATCGCGGGTGATCCCGGCATTGTTAACCAGGATATCGAGACCGCCCATGGCCGCCTGCGCGGCCTTCGGCAGCGCCTCGACCGCGTCCTTGTCGCCCAGATCGCAGGGCAGCACATGGGCGCGGCTACCCAGCTCTGCCGCCAGCGCCTCCAGCGGTTCCACCCGCGTGCCCGACAGGCCCACGACAGCGCCCGCATCGTGCAACGCATGTGCGATGGCGGCCCCGATCCCGCCCGACGCACCGGTGACCAGCGCGGATTTTCCTGTCAGATCAAACATTCCTTGCTCCATTTTCGTTCTTGTGGCGTCGCGCCGTCAGCTTTCGGCAAGCGACGCCACGGCCGCCCTCACATCCTCGGGCGTGCCCACGGTGCGGCAGGTGAGGCTGCGATCAATCCGCCGGATCATCCCCGACAGCGCCTTGCCCGCGCCGATTTCCCAGATCTCGGTGACGCCGTCGCGGGCCATCGCCTGCACGCTCTCGCGCCAGCGTACGGGCGCGGTCACCTGCGCGATCAGCAATTGCCTGATTTCGCCCGGCTCGGTCACCGGCTCGGCGCGGACATTCGACACCAGCGGCACCAAGGGGGTGGCGATCGTGACCTCCTCCAGCGCCGAAGCCATCACCTCGGCCGCTGGGGCCATCAGGGCGCAATGAAACGGTGCGCTCACCGGCAACAGGACCGCGCGTTTGGCGCCCTTGGCCTTGGCAAGCTCCACCGCGCGCTCGACCGCCGCCTTGTGGCCCGAGACCACGATCTGACCGGGATCGTTGTCATTGGCGGCCTGACAGATCTCTCCCTGGGCGGCCTCTTCGGCGACGCCGCGCGCGGTCTCGAAATCGAGGCCGAGCAGCGCGGCCATGGCCCCGACGCCCACCGGCACCGCGTCCTGCATTGCCCGGCCACGAATACGCAGCAGCCGCGCGGTATCACCCACGCTGAGCGCCCCGGCGGCGGCAAGCGCGGAGTATTCCCCCAACGAATGCCCGGCCACGAACGCCGCGTGCCCGGCCTCCACGCCCTCGGCTGCAAGCGCGTGCATCGCCGCCAGCGAGGTGGCCATCAGCGCGGGCTGCGCATTGGCGGTCAGCGTCAGGTCGTCCTGCGCCCCCTCCCAGATCAGGCTCGACAGGCTTTCGCCAAGGGCCTCGTCCACCTCGTCGAAGACAGCCTTCGCCGCCGGATGGGCCCTTGCCAGATCGGCCCCCATGCCGATCACCTGCGCGCCCTGTCCGGGGAAAACGAATGCTCGGCTCATCTGCGCGATCCTCCCTTGCAAAAAAGTGCCCCCCGATACATCGGCACAGTATGCATGGCAACGCCAAAGCCCGATACGTGCCGCGATGCACGGCACCTGTGCGCGTGCAGCGATTGTCTGGCGCGCGGGATCGGCTAGATAACGTGTCGACCTAGACGAGGATCATCGCGATGCCGCTTACCAATTCCGCCACAACATATGGCAGCGTGACAAAAACGTTCCACTGGCTGATCGCATTGCTGATCCTGTCCAACATCGCGCTTGGCTGGATTGCCGCGAACGTCGCGCACGAGGTCGAAGGCGGCGCTGACGAGGCGCTGATCGCTCGCGCCAGCCTGTTGTTTTCCATACATAAAACCACTGGTATCGCGATCTTCTTCACGGCCCTCGCACGTATCCTCTGGGCCATCAGCCAGCCCAAGCCAGGGCTTCTGAACGGCGACCGGGGGCTGGAAGCCCGCGCCGCCCAGACAGCGCACTGGCTGCTTTACGGCTCGCTTCTGGCAGTGCCGTTATCGGGCTGGGTGCATCACGCAGCCACCAGCGGCTTTGCCCCGATCTGGTGGCCGTTGGGGCAAAACCTGCCTTTGGTGCCCAAATCCGAACCCCTGTCCGAGACTGCGGCAACGTTGCATTTTCTGCTACAATGGGTGATGACTGGGGCGATTGTTGCGCATATCGCGGGTGCGCTCAAACACCATGTGATCGACCGCGACGCCACATTGCGCCGGATGCTGCCGGGTCGGACCTCGGCGCAGCCCACGACGCGCCAGCCGGGGCATGCCCTTCCGCTTGTCGCGGCGCTCGGCGTATGGGGCGCGACCATCGGCGGCGCCAGTGCCATCGGCATGTTCGAGGCCCCTGAACAAGCCGCGCCTAGCCTCGCGCAGGTCGAAAGCGACTGGCGGGTCGAGGATGGCAGCCTGCAGATCACCGTCGTGCAGATGGGATCCGAGGTCACGGGCAGCTTCAATGAGTGGACCGCCGACATCGCCTATTCCGAAACACCCGACACCGAGGGCCGGCACGGCACGGTCGAGGTGACTGTGGCGATCAACTCGCTGACGCTCGGCTCGGTCACGTCGCAGGCCATGGGCGCGGATTTCTTCAATGTCGAGGACCACCCGACAGCCCGCTTTGCCGCCGACCTGATGGCCGAAGGCGAGGGCAGGATCGCCCGCGGCAGTCTGACGATCCGCGACCAGTCCGTGCCGGTCGAGATGCCCTTCGAGCTGAGCATCGACGGCGACACGGCAACCGCCAGCGGCGAGCTGAGCGTGGATCGCCGCAACTTCAACATCGGACAGGGTGTGAACGACGAAGGCTCGCTTGCCCATTCGGTCGATATCGGGTTCGAGTTGACGGCGACACGCGACACCGCCCGGGACTAGCCGCGCTTACCGCGTCGAGGCGCGTTTGAGCAGCCCTGCGGCGTCGGGATGGGTTAGCAGCGCCTCGGAAATCTCGAATTGCAGATGCGGGCGCGCCGCGTGGTCGTCCCCGAAAACCGGCAGACCCGCCTCGATGTCGCGGGGCAGCGCGGCGCGCGTGCGCGGACCCACGAGCAGCGTTTCGGCGGCGATGCCTTCGGCATAGATGATCTGATGCGCGTCGAACAGGATCTGGAAGTAGTCGACGAATCCCCCCGTCTCGCGCCGCACCGAATCGCCGTTCACCAGATGGCAGGCGCGCACCAGAACCTCGTGACGGCCGGCCCCCAGGGCATCGGAGCGCTGATAGATGAGCAGCCGGTGATCCGGGCTGACCAGCAGGTCATTCTCGTTGTGCAGCGTGCCGGCCGCGATGCGTACCGGCGCAAAGTCGCCCACGGCTCGAATGGTGCTGTGCCCGATCCAGCGCACCGGGCACGGGCCGTCATCGCGGGTCAGGACCATGTCGCCCGGCTGCAACGCCTCGACCGGGATCTGCGCGCCCGACGCCATGGTGACATGCGTGCCCGCGGTGAAGGCCACGCAGGCCGCCTGCGCGAACTTGTGCAGCGCCTCGTCGCGCGTGATCCCGACCAGCGCGTAGCCGGTGCGCGGCACGATCCGGGCCAGCGGCATGCCGTAGACCTGCGCCACATGGCCGGCATCGTCGACCTCGACAAAGACCAGCATTTCGATGATCCCGCCGGTCGCGGCCATCAGCGTGAGCGCACAGTCAAGATGGACCTGCCCGCCGGGACGGCCCAGTTCGGACGCCTCGCCGATGATGAACGGCCCTTCACCTTGCATGATCAGGTCCAGCCGCGCGGTTTGCGCCTGCGCGGCCATCTCGTAGACATCGTCCAGGTCAAGCTCGTCCGCGACCGACAGCGCATCGCCCAGATTGGCCCCGTTCACCACACGGAAATCCGACGCCTCGAGAACCGGGATGGATTGGGCGGGGCGGGCGTTTGGCGCTGTCATCAAAAGGGCCGATCTGGATGAAATGCGTGATCTGCCGGTGCCGGCGTGACGATGTGCGTAGCCTAGGGTTGTGTCATCCCCCGGTCAATCCGCAACCATCTGGTGATTCTAGCCCCGAAGGTGTTAAGGCCCGATGGAGATGAGGACAAAAGCAGGGGGTAGAAGATGGATCTCGGGATCAAGGGCAAGCAAGCGCTGGTCTGTGCCGCATCCAGAGGGCTGGGCTATGGCTGTGCGCGGGCCTTGGCCGAGGCGGGCGTCGATCTGGTGATGAACGCGCGCGGCGCCGAGGCGCTGGAGGCCGCCGCAGCGGAGGTCCGCACCGATTTCGGCGTCGATGTGGTCACGGTCGCCGCCGACATCACCACCGAGGACGGGCGCGCCGCCGTGCTCGACGCCGCCGGGACCGTGGATATCCTCGTCACCAACGCGGGCGGCCCGCCGCCCGGCCTATGGTCCGACTGGGGCCGCGCGGATTTCATCGCCGCGCTCGACGCCAACATGCTGGCCCCGATCGCCATGATGACGGCGCTGCTGCCCGGCATGATGGAGCGTGGCTGGGGCCGGGTGATAAACATCACCTC
>Ga0307974_1000127_pt1 | contig 41629 bp, 56 predicted proteins | sample OrgLakmetagen784_FD_201812 | JGI IMG/M metagenome (GOLD analysis project Ga0307974, IMG submission 201812) | Saline water microbial communities from Organic Lake, Antarctica - #784 | ecosystem: Environmental > Aquatic > Non-marine Saline and Alkaline > Saline | place: Antarctica: Organic Lake... | reverse complement strand
GTTTTGATTCGACCGCGCACCCCTCGAACAAACTCGAAGTTTGCACAGTGCTTTGCAAGCTGCAGCGGCTCCGCTAGACTGCGCGTATGCCTAAAAACCTAATCAGTCGATCCGAGCTGGCGCGCCGCGCCGGGGTCGCCCCGTCCAGTATCACGCACGCCTGCAGCGGCGCGCTTAAACGTGCGTGCAGCGGGAAGCGTATCGACGCTGATCATGCCGACGTGCTGGCGTACCTAGAGCACCGCAAACGCGCAACGCGGGACACGTTGCTCGACGGCATCGACCCGATGTACGACGAAGCGGTCGCAGTGCTGCGCGGCGTTAAGAGACCAACCGGTAACGCACTGCGCACGCCGCTCGGCATAGGAGCGCCACGAGCGAACAAGCTGTTTGCGGTAATCGACGCGGCCGGCGTGCTCAACCAGCAAGCGCCGGAGCCCGTAACCGTGTCCACGAAACCAAAGCCGCGAGGATGGGTCGCCCGTCGCGAGACCATGAAGCGGGAAGCCGTCGACCAGGACGACCAGATCTATGCGGTCCCGGAGGATATACAAGCGTTTGCCGACATGACCCTGCGGGAGCTGATCGAAAAGTTCGGTACGGGTCTGCGCTTTTTGGATTGGCTCAAAGCGACCAAAGCGATTGAGGACATCAACGAAAAGCGATTAAAAAACGCCGAGACCAAAGGCGAGCTAGTAGGCCGCCAGCTCGTAAAGCACGGCATACTCGACCCCATCGAGTCCGCACACATCAAGCTACTGACCGACGGGTCAAAAACCATCGCCAGGCGCGTGGCGGCAATGTCCGGCGCCGGCCGGGACATGGAGGACATAGAGAAATTTGTCGCGGATCAGATAACGTCGTTTCTGCGACCGATGAAAGCCAAAATCGCGAGGACGCTTAAAAATGTCTAGCCTGCAAGATATCGGCGCCGACTGGATCCTGTCCGAAATTGAGGGCATGACCGACCAGGTCGTACACGTGACGCCGTCAGCCTACAACGAGGAACACCGCTATCTGCCCGAAAGTGTGACGTCGATACCCGGTTACCTGCGCTACGACGTCAACCCGTTTATGCGCGAGATCGTCGACTGTTTCGACATCGACAGCCCGGTCCGTGAAGTCAATCTGAAAAAGGGCGTTCAGATAACCTACACCACCGCGCTCGAATCCGGCATCCTGTATTTTGCGGGCCACATCGGCACGCTGCCCATGATGTTTATGACCGCCGATCGGGAGCTGGCAAAAGCACGAATCGAAAATAACTTGATACCGATGTTTAACCAGTCCGGCATGGCGGACATTATCCGCAGCAGCGACGAGGGCAACACGCGCAAGACCGGCAAGACAGCCAATCACTTACAGTTTGCGAAAGGGGCGTACCTGGTGCCGTTTGGCGCTCGTAGCGCGGACAAGATGCGCTCGTACTCAATTGCAATTTTGCTTAAAGACGAGCTAGACGCCTGGCCGAACGTGGTCGGCAAAGACGGCGACCCCGACGCGCTATCGGACGACCGTTGTTCGGCGTATTGGGACCGGCGAAAAATATTTCGCGGCTCGACTCCGCTGCTAATGCCGAGCAAAATCGAGGCGCAGTACCAGCGCGGCGATCAGCGCAAATACATGGTGCACTGCAAGGCCTGCGGGTTCGCTCAAAATCTGCGATGGGAAACCGTGGACAAAAAGACCGGCATCATTGGCGGGTTTAAGTGGGAGACCGAGGAGGGGTCGCTGCTGCTGGGGTCGGTCCGTTACTCCTGCCAGAATTGCGGGCACGACCACCACGAGCACGACAAAGAACGTTTGTTCAGCCCCGACCACGGCGCGCACTGGCTGCCGACTGCCCGCCCTGCAGAGCCGGGGATCCGCTCGTACCATTTGCCGGCCATGTACTCGCCGATCGGAATGCAGCCTTGGTATAAATGCGTCTCGGCCTACCTGAAAGGGTACGACCCAGCCGAGCGTAAGGTCCGCGACATTGGCAAATACCAGGTTTTTTATAACAACGTGCTGGCGGAGCCGTTCGAGGTCATGGGCTCGAAGGTCAGATTTACAAGCGTGTCCGGACACCGCCGCGCCGTCTACCGGCTCGGCCAGATCCCGAACCATTACGCGACGCAATACTCCGGATCTCCGATTCTGTTTTTGACGTGTCAAGTCGACGTTCAAAAAGCGAACATCGCCGTTACGGTTATGGGATGGGCTCGCGATTTGCGTTGCTACCTGATCGACTATTGGCGGTTCGAGGGTAAAGATTGCAGCGAGATCAGCTCGCCGGTTTGGGGCCGGCTGCGCAAGCTGATCGAAGAAACAATTTACACGGCCGACGACGGCAAGCAATACCGAATAATTTTAACGCTGGTCGATGCGGGTTACGCAAACGATACGATCACCACGTTTTGCTCCGACTACGCCTCGGGCGTCTTTCCGATCCTCGGCCGGGACAGGCCTGCCAAAAACCAAAGGATCCAGGAGTTCGCCGAGTTTACAACCCAGTCCGGGACCATCGGTTACCGGATCCTCGTAGACCACTACAAAGACCGCTTGGCGACCGTTCTGCGCCGCGACTGGACCGAGGAGTCCGGCGAGCAGAGCCCCTATCATTTCAACGCACCCGTGGACATAAGCGACGCCGCGCTCAAAGAATTGACGATCGAAACCCGGCGGGAAAAAGACGACGGAAAGGGCAACGTAACTTATTTCTGGTACAGGCCGGGCAACGCTCGACAGGAACTATGGGATCTGCTCGGGTACGGGCACGCCGCGGTCGAGATCCTGGCGTATTCGATATGCATCCAGCATTTTGAGTTAGAGTCGATCGACTGGAGTGTCTTTTGGGACTATGTCGAGAGGGAAGAACTTTACTTCACAAGGCCGCGCGACTAATCTGCGGACTACGTTTTTAATTTTTATGCAGAGCGCCGCCTATGTCCAGCCGTCAATTTTGGCTTGATCGGATCACTAGAACGAAAGAGCTGATCATCGCGTGGGAAGAAGCGGAATCGCAACTCTCGCAAGGCAGCGTCCAGTCGTACACGATCGACACCGGGCAGACCCGGCAGACCGTAACGCGTGCAGACCTGTCCTCGATCCGAGCCGAAGTCGACAGCCTTATGAATCGCTTGGTGACGCTTGAGGCGCGGCTCGGTTTGGGCGGCGCCGTTATTAATGTGAGGCCGGGATGGTAAAGAAACAGAGCATACTGCAGCGCGCGGTAAACCTAGCTTGGCACGCAACGCGGCCGGCCGCCAGCGCGGTCGACATGACGCAGCAGAACAGCGTCGATGATTTAAAACCCTATTCGTACATGACGAACGTGTCGCCGGCGCCTGTCGTTAATACTTGGCTGGACGGCGACAAGTTCCTCGGCGGGTTTGGCGCGACCGAACTGCAGGCCGTGGACTACTGGACCCTGCGCGCTCGATCGACGCAGCTTTTCAATGAAAATTTATATGCGCGTGGCCTAATCCGTCGGCTCGTAACCAACGAGATAAACACCGGCTTAACGCCGGAAGCCGCGCCCGACGAGGACATCATCGGCGTACCCGAAGAAAGTCTAAACGACTGGACCGAGACCGTCGAAAACCGGTACAACATTTGGGGCAAACAGCCGGAAGCGTGCCACCACACGGGCCACCTGACGTTCGGCGCAATACAACGCGCGGCAAGGGCCGAGGCGCTTATCGCGGGCGACGTCCTGGTCGTCCTGCGCACCTCTCAGCGTACAGGCCTGCCGACCATACAGCTGATCGGCGGCGAAAAGGTACGCACCCCGCTCGGCGGTAATCAGGGTTTAAGCGCGGGCAATACGATCACCTACGGCGTCGAGCAGGACGCCAGCGGGCGCGTGGTCGCGCATTGGGTCGTCCAGATTGACGGCACGACAAAGCGCCTACCGGCCTATGGCTCGCGCACAGGGCGCCGGCTGTCGTGGCTGGTGTATGGCACGGACAAGCGCCTCGACGATATTCGCGGGCAGCCTTTGCTGTCGCTGGTGCTGCAGTCGTTAAAAGAAATTGATCGCTACCGGGACAGCGCGCAGCGTAAAGCCGTCGTTAACTCAATTCTGGCGATGTACATTAAGAAAACCGAAGCCAAGCCGGGTACGTTGCCCATGTCTAACGGCGCTATCCGCCGCGACACGGCGACCGTACACGACGAGGACGAGGGGCCGCGGGAGTTTAACCTCGCGAACTCGATCCCAGGCGTGGTCATGGAGGAACTGCAGCAGGGCGAGGAGCCGGTCGGATTTCACAGCCAAGGGACGGACATAGATTTCGGAAAATTCGAGGAGTCAATCGTCCAGGCTATCGCGTGGGCAAACGAGATCCCGCCGGAAATTTTGACGCTGGCGTTCTCGAACAACTATTCCGCCAGCCAGGCCGCCATAAACGAGTTTAAGATTTACTTAAATAAAATCTGGGGCGATTTTGGCGAGACGTTTTGTTCTCCGATTTACGTCGAATGGCTGATCAGCGAAACACTGCAGCGCAAGATCCGCGCGCCCGGATTTCTGGAAGCGTGGCGGGACCCTAAGCAATTCGACGTGTTTGGCGCGTGGGTAACGGTTGACTGGTACGGCTCAATCAAGCCGTCGACTGACATGTTCAAACAGGTTAAAGCATCGAATTTGCTTGTCGAGGGGGGTTACTCTACCCGGGCACGCGAAGCGCGAATTACCACGGGCACGAAATTCTCGAAAAACGTTAAGCGATTAAAACGCGAAAACGAACAGCTGGCGGAAGCAATACGGCCAACGCTGGAGCTGGAAAGAGAATTCGGGCCCGACGCGGCTGCGGGCGCAATGGCCGCGCTGCAGGAAAAAACCGAGTCCATGATCTCACTTGTCGAGGATTTGCACGATGGCAGCTCATAGAGGTTTTTTGACTTATAAAACCGCCGCGCCTAAGATGCGATAAAACGGGAGTATTTTAAATGTGGCTATTAGAGCCCGGAGTTAGAGAACGACTTGAAGCGGCAATAAATTCCGGCGCGGCCCCAACGGCCGAACAGCAGGCGGAGTACGAGGTACGATCTACGAACGACTACGGCGAAGACGGCGGGAGCGATACGTCTCGCATTTTGTCGACGGCCGGCCGATGCGCCGAGATTGCGATCACCGGCGTAATGACCAAAAAACCCGATTTTATGTCGATGTTGTTCGGTGGCGGGAACACCACATACCCGATGATCATTCAGGCGATTGCCGAAGCCGAGCAAAACGACGAAATCGACGAGATAATTTTCGCGATCGACAGCCCTGGCGGCGCGTTCGACGGTTTGTTTGATGCGCTGGCGGCCATTGAGGCGGCAAAGAAACCGACCTCGGCCGCCATTTCAGGCGTCGGCGCGTCCGCTGCTTACGCGATGGCCAGCCAGGCCGACAAGATTACAGCGACGAACCGGGCGGCTCGTATCGGCAGCATCGGCGTTGCTGCGGAGTTCCGCGTCCGCGAGGATTCGGTTACACTGACCAGCACACAAGCGCCGCGCAAGCGTCCAGACCTGTCGACAAGTGAAGGCCGGGCGATGGTCGTGGAAGAATTAGACGCGATGCACGAAATTTTTGTCGACGCTATCGCGCGCGGCCGTGGCATGACGCCCGACGACGTAAACGCCAATTTCGGCCAGGGCGGAACGTATCTAGCAGAAAAAGCATTAAAGCGAGGTATGATCGACGGCATAGGGGCAACCGCCCTAAGAGTCGTCGGGAGTGCCAACAACCCCACCGCCCGCAATAGCGGGAAACAACCAGAGGCCGGAAAAATGGACCTTAACGAGTTAAAGGCCAAGTATCCCGACGTCTATGCGGCGGCGATGCAGGTCGGAGTCGAAGGCGAGCGAGACCGCGTGGTCGCGCATCTTAACATGGGCGCGCAGGCCGGTATCATGGCTACGGCCGTGACCGCGATCAAAGAAGGCTCGGCCATGACCTTAACGCTGCAGTCGGAATATATGACCGCAGGCATGAACCGACGCGACACTGACAACCGCGCTGCGGACGACGGCGACGCCGCGGCCGCTCTTGCCGCTGTTGCGGCTAACCAAGCCGACGCACCTACCAAAGACGCAAAAGCCGAAAAAGATATTTTGGCGTTTGCTATGGAGCGTTGCGGCGTAGAAGCGGGGGCAGTTAACCATGTCTAACATTGAAATCACAACCAACACCACGAACGGTATCCGGGTCTGGAATCCAGTCCATAAAGACGATTTGGTTCGTTTTGCGGGCGCGGCTACTCTGGCGGCCGGTACGATTCTGGCGCGCGATTCGGTGTCGCTGCTGCTAATCCCTTTTGTAAAGGGCGGCACGACTAACGCCAACGGCGTACCGGTTGCGGTATTGATCTATCAGTTGGCCTCCGCCGGCGCTGCTACCCTGGCGGCACGGCCAATTGTAGGCGGGGAGATCCGTGCGTCGCAGCTCATAATCGCAGCCGATGCCGACAACAGCGAAGTCGACGCGGCCGTTCTTGACCAGCTACGGGACTACAGCATTATTGCGCTGTCTACCGTTCAGCTATCAGCATTCGATAACCAGTAAGGAGTCCGGAGTATGGCCGTACAATTGCAACGAGCAGGCTGGACTCAGATGTTCAGCCAAATGCGCAGCCCGAACGGGTTTTTGTCGCGCTTTTTTACCATTAAACCGGGCGGCGTTTACAATGGCGACAAGGTCGCGATTGATATTCAGCGTTTCGGCGAGGCCGTGGCTATTGCAATCCGCAAAAGCACCGGGCCCAATCTTAACGATTTCGACCAGTTCACGACCAAGGAATTTACTCCGCCAGCGTATGGCGAAGCGTTCCCGCTGGACGTGTCGGACCTGCTGAATCGTATGGCCGGCGTAGACCCCTACACCGCAGCCTATACCGAGTACGCCGGCCAACTCGTGGCCATGATGGCGCAGGGCTTTACGCTGGTTGACGACAAGATCAAGCGCGCTGTCGAGCTCCAGGCGTCGCAAGTCCTGCAAACCGGCAAGCTGATTTTGACCGACGCGGCGGGCGCGACTGTTTACGAGCTGGATTTTAAGCCGAAATCAACGCACTTTCCGAACGTTGCGGTCGCTTGGAGCGATGCAGCAGCCGTTCCGCTGGCGGATCTCGAAGCGCTGGCCAAGGTCGTGCGGTCCGACGGCAAGGTAAACCCGGACCTCCTGATCATGGGCGAGTCGGCCATTTCTAACTTTTTGTCAAACGCGAGCGTTATCGCGCAGGCGGATAACCGTCGTTACGAATTGATCGAAATTGCGCCGCAGTTTATGGATTCGGGCGCGACCATGTATGGCTTTTATTGGATCGGAAACTACCGGTTCCAGCTCTGGTCGTACCCGGACACCTACGACAACCCCGCCAACGGAAATCCGGTTCCCTACGTCGGCACCAACAACGTGATCATGCTGTCGACTAAAACCCGGCTGGACATGGCGAGCGCGCGCGTTCCATTGCCCTTGGGCCCAGATCCTCGTGTCGCTGGACTGTTGCCCGGCCGTATGACCAGTCGCGACGCCGGAAGCAATTTCGACGTAACGCCAAACGTCTACGCAACGCCGAACGGTAAGCAGATCATGGGCGAGCTGGAAAGCCGGCCGCTAATGATTCCGGTCCAGATTGACGGGTACGCCTGTTTGACGACTGTACCAGCATAAAAACAGGCCTCCAGATCGGGGGCCCGTTTTACCGCTTGTAAAATAGGGATGCAATTATGCCTAGCAATAAAGAACTGATCAGCGAAGCTCAAGACCTTTCAGGCGAGCTAAACCTGGCGATTGATACGGACGGTTTAAAAAACGACGAGCTGGTCAGCCTCGTATCGGATCTGCGCGCCAAAAAGCGCGACGCTGACACCGACACGCAAGCCGACGAGCCGCAGCTCTCCGGGCCTGTAGTGGCGGAGGGCCGAGCCGTAACCACGCGTCGCGGCGTCCTGGGGCCTGGTGAGGCGATATTCGCGAAAGACGTTACCGGCGGGGATGAGACGCTGCAAAATCTTATCAAAGTCGGCATCGTGGTCGCCTAATTATGGGCCTGCGCGAGCAAGCCGAGGCCGATCTGGCGTTTATCCTCGAGGATAGCGTCGGCGGGTTTGGCTACCCTATAACATTGACGGACCCAAACGGGCTCGTCGATACGTTCACCGGTTTTTCTAACGACATTTCACAGGTAATCGACCCCGATACAGGGCAAGCGGTAAGCGGGCGCCAGGCGTCTATAACACTGCGGATTTCTAACCTGTACGCCGCCGGGTTTGGCCTGCCGAAACAAGTGTCCGACACGGCGTTAAAACCGTGGGTCGTTCAATTTAACGACATTAACGGCCTGCCCTACACGTTCAAAGTGAGCGAATCAATGCCGGACCGAGCGCTTGGCGTTGTGGTTTGCATGCTGGAGACGTACTCGTGATATCCGAGCTAATCGACAAGCAAGACACGTTTGAAATCGTCCGGGACCGGATCGCCACTATCCTAGTGACGGAAGTCGCGAATCAGCAGATCCTCGCCACTGCAGCCGGTAAAGACCCGAATCAGTGGAAGCTGCGCGTATTTACCGAGCGAGCCAACCCGTGGGAGCAGTTCCAGGGCGGCGAGGACGGCGTCGCGACCGACGGCACGCCACTGGTCAATGTCTGGTACGACAACAGCAATTTTGACCCCGGCGCAAGCAATGTCGTGGGGCGTCAAAAGACCGAAGCGATTTTCAACGTCGATTGCTATGGCTACGGCCGCAGCGCTAACGTTGTGGCGGGGGGCTATAAAGCCGGCGACGAGGAGGCCGCATTCGAGGTACAGCGCGCGCTGCGGTTAGTCCGTAATATCCTTATGGCCGCCGAATACACGTACCTGGGCCTGCGCGGGCTAGTGTGGCAGCGGTCCCCGCAGTCCGTGACAATCTATCAGCCGCAGATCGACAGCCGCACAGTGCAGCAAATAGTCGCGGCCCGCCTCAGTTTTAGGGTAACATTCAACGAGTTTTCGCCGCAGGTTCCGCCCGTGACCTTAGAAACGATAAATACAACGGTACTGCGAACCGAGGACGGCGAGATCGTCATCGAAGCGGATTACGATTATACAACGCCATAAGGGGATAGGATCATGCCAATCAGTTCAGCCATAGACGCCACGGCGGTCGCTCGCGTCCTGGGCATTAAAACAATTTTTCAAGATCTGCGAGGCGGCGGCATTTTGTTTTTGCCGCAGCGGATCGCGATTGTTGGCCAGGGTAATACGGCGGCGACTTACAGCACCGTAAAGTTCCAAATTACCAGCGCCCCGCAAGCGGGCGAGCGTTACGGGTTTGGGTCTCCGATTCACTTGGCAGCCCGCCAGCTGTTGCCGGTAAACGGCGACGGCGTCGGCACGCTGCCCGTCACGGTCTACGCGCTGGACGACGACGCAAGCGGCGTTGTTTCTGACGGCGTTATTACGCCTACAGCGGACCAGACCGCGGCCGGCGCGTACATTATCCGCGTCAATAACATCGACTCCGAGCAGTTTGTCGTAAGCGTGGGCGACACGATCGCAGACATTACCGAAGAAATTACCAACGCCGTTAACGCGATTTTGGAAATGCCGATTATAGCGACCGACGACACGACCGCCGTTAGTTTTGTTTCAAAATGGAAGGGTTTAAGCGCCAACGCGATTTTTGTCGAAGTCCTGGCGCCTGCCAGCGGCGGCGCGACGATCGCCGTTACGCAAGCTACGGGCGGGCTGGTTAACCCGAGCGTACAGCCGGCGCTTGACCAGGTCGGCGACGTATGGGAGAGCATGTTTCTAAACTGCCTTAACTATGACGATCTGACCGCGTTGGACGCCTTCTCGGTATTCGGCGAGGGCCGTTGGGGCGCGCTGACACGTAAACCTATGATCGCATTTGTCGGCAACGCCGCGACAACCGTGGCAGCCGCCATTGCAGTTCCCGAGGGTCGTAAGACGCAGCGCACAAACGCGCAGCTCGTTGCGCCTGGATCTAAAGATCTGCCGTTTGTAATCGCAGCTCGCCAGCTGGCGCGCATCGCACCGGTGGCGAACAACAACCCGCCGCGCGACTACGGCAGCCAGAACGCCACGGGCCTAACGCCTGGAACAGACGGCCAGCAGTGGACCTATCCGCAGCGGGACCAGGCGGTAAAGGGCGGCAGCTCGACGATTGAAGTTAAAGACGGCGTTATCAATCTATCGGACACCGTTACGTTCTTTCATCCGACCGGCGACCCGATCCCGGCCTATCGTTTTGTTTGCGATGTGGTCAAACTGCAAAACGTGCTGTTTAATCTTAATCTGATTTTTGCTACGCCTGATTGGGACGGCGCGCCGCTTATTCCCGACAATCAACCGACAATCAACCCGAGCGCCAAAAAGCCAAAAATGGCCGTCGCGGCCGTCGCGGCGATGATCGACAGCTTGGCGCTGAACGCAATAATCAGCGACCCCGAAACCGCCAAGGCGTCCATCCGTGCGCAGATTAACGAGCAGAATCCGAAGCGCCTCGATTTGACGTTCACTATTCAGGTCTCGGGCAACTCGAACATCATTTCCGTGGACCTTAATTTCGGGTTCTATTTCGGCCAGCCGCAGATAGTGGCGTAATTTAAAGGGGAACAATTATGGCAGCCGTGGGCGGGTCCATTGAATCAGTAACATTAGGCGGACGAACTTTTGCCGTTGCCGCAGACGCCGAGGCACAGCGAAAACTTGGCGGTTTTGAAAACGAGATTATGGCAAACGGGGACGGCGGGGCGCGCTTGATTAAAACGCGCGTGCCAATGTCAATCGCGGGCCTGACGGTCGAGGTCGACGACGACCGTGGAGACCACGAGTATTTGCAGGACATCGCCAACGGGAACGGCTTTTTTGCGGTCACCATTACCTACGCGTCCGGCAAAACCTACCAGGGCAACGCGCAGATTTCGGGCGAGCTGCAGGCCAGCAGCCAAAACGCGACAGCCGCGTTTGATCTATCTGGGCCGGGTCTTTTGACGGTTCAGTAAAGCGAGCAACTGTAGGGCAGTAACGCCGCGCGGGGGCCCTATCCCTACACCCGGAGCAATCCGGGGCGCGGCGACTTTTAAATAAATAGGGCGAAAATCATGTCAGATCCAAAAATTATCAAAGAAATGGCGGAACAGGAATTCGATCGTTTTATCGAAGCAATGGATATCGAAGCCGATCCGCTAGAAATGGACGACGAGGACAAAGAGCAGTTCAAAAAGCAAAAGTCGCTTGTCGTCGCGCGCATTATGGCGGGCAATGTGATCATCGACGACGCGGGCCAACCGGTCTACACCGTGAAGCAAGGCGACGGCGACCCGATCACGTTCTACGAGCCGACCGGCGCGTCCCTGATGGCGATGGACCGTAAGAAAAAGGCCGAGGACATCGGCAAACTCTACGCGACTATGGCCGACATGACAAAGCAGCCGATTAAACGGTTCGCCGGCATGAAGTACAGAGATTTAAAAGTCTGTATCGCGATAACCTCGCTTTTTTTGGGATAGTCCGCACGCCCCTGGTGCGGTTCGGAGACGATCGGAAGCTAGACAAGGGGGGCCACTGCCTGGCGCCGGTATATTCCGAGATGATTCGACAGGTCTGCAGGGATTACTCAGGCATACCGGACGCGAGAACGCTGTCGCTTTCCGATATCCGATTCTTTTTTGAGGGGATCCGCGGAGAACTAAAACAGCACACAAAACCGAAGGGGTAGGGCATGGCGGGGCGTTTTTCAATAGAGGCAATATTCCGAGCTGTTGACCGCGTCAGCGCGCCTATATCCCGTATGCAGAACAGGGTCGGACGGTTCACCCGATCAATGTCTCGGGGCCTACGAAGCGCGAACCGCATGGTCGACGGCCTCGTGAGGGGCATGGGGCGCGGCGTTAAAACCGTGGCCAAGTTTGGTGGCGCAATAATTGGCCTCGGCGCCGCCGCCGCAATTACCGCAATGAACCGCGCGGCCGACGCGGCCGATTCTCTCGCGAAACAGTCGCGGCGTTTGCAATTTCCGATCGAAGCGCTGCAGGAGTGGAAGTTCGTCGCAGAGCAATCTGGAGTCAGCAACGAGCTGCTGGACAACTCTTTCGGGGCCTTTTCAAAACGGCTCGGGGAGGCAAAAGGCGGTATGGGTCCGCTTGTTTCTGGCCTTAAAAAATTAAACCCGGAACTGTTAAAACAAGTAACCAGCGCCGACAGCATATCGGACGCGTTCGGCCTGTACATTAACGCCATAAGGGACGCGGACAGCGCCACGGAAAAAGCCGCGCTCGCAAATGCGGCGTTTAGTCGTTCGGGCCTTAACCTCGTGAACATAGCAGACAACAGCGCGAGCTCAATTAAAAAAATGCGAGAGGAACAGCGCGAAAACGGCAACATTACCATGCAGCAGGCAGTCGCCGCCGAAGCGTACAACGATTCTATAAACGCGTTAAAAAAGAGTTTAATCGGCATGATTCAGCAAGTCTTACTGCCGATGCTGCCCGCGATTACAAAAATGTTAAAAGCCTGGCGCGATTGGGTAGTCGCAAATAAAGAAATGATACAAACAAAAATCGCGACGTTTATCGAGGATCTAAAGTCGCAGATTAAGGCGCTTGTTTTAGCCGTCGTCGAGTTTAACAAAGAGTACAACATCGCCGACCTGCTCGGCGAGGGACTGGACAAGCTCGGCCGTTTTGCCGGTTTCTTAAAGCGTAACGGGGTAATGATTCTCTCACTTGTGGGTGGCGTCGTGGCGCTCTCGTTGGTGCTGAAAACAATGGCCGTTGCTATGGCCGCGGTAAACCTTGTTATGTCTTTAAACCCGATCGGTCTAGTGGTGCTGGCGATTGCCGCGCTGGTGGCGGGAATAATTTTATTGATTAACTATTTTGGCGGGTTTGAGGCAATAGCCGAAAGCGTAACGTCCGCATGGTCCGGCGTCGCGGCGTTCTTTACTGACCTATGGGGCGGCGTAATGGACACGTTCGCCGACGCTTGGGACTTTATAGGCGAGATTGTGGATAAGATAAAAGGCGCGGTTGATTTCGTGGCGAACGCGGCGGGCCGTGTTAGCGACGCTGCCGGCAGCGCGGTTGACTCGGCAAAAAATACCGTATCCAATGCCGCGTCTAAGGTCTCTGGGTTCTTTGGTTTTGGCGACGATAACGCCGCGGTAAACGTTGCGCGTCCAAACAGGGCCGCAAACGACAGCGGAGACGCGCAGCAGATCGCCGGCGGCGGGTCCGGCCAAATGGTCAGCCCGCAGGAACGCATCGCCAGGAGCGTCGAGGAGACCCGTTCGACGTCTAGCTCCGAAGTGACTATTCGCGACGAAACTGGTCGGGCGCAAGTTACGCGCGGTAAGATGGGCGCGGGCTTAAAACTGCAGCAGTCAGGGGCGTTTAACTGATGGCATGGAACGACAGGATCAAAGAAGCGGCCTACACCTCGCCGAGCGGCGTCCGTACCCTATTTGATTACGAGGACGTCAGCCGCGAATTTGACAAAAAAACCACCGCGTTTAATTTTCCAGACGCCGACGGCACCTATGTTCAGGATCTCGGAAAAAGCGGCCGTCGCTACCCGTTGCGGCTATTTTTTTGGGGCGGCGATTACGATCTGCGAGCCGCAGCGTTCGAGGACTCTTTAGGCGAGCGCGGGGCCGGCCGTTTAGAGCATCCAGTTTACGGCACGGTCGACGTCGTTCCGTTCGGCACGATTACCCGGCGGGATGATTTAAAGACTGCGGCAAACCAGGCGGTTATAGAGCTGGCTTTTTTTGAAACGATCGGTCTGGTTTACCCGACGCAACAGTCCGACCCGGGCAGCCAGGTACTCCAAGCGGTCGACGAGTACAACGCTGCAGCGGCGGAGGATTTCGCCGACGGCCTATCGACTGACACCGCAGGCAAGCGCGTTACCTTAAAAAATACGTTTGAGTCGTTGCTTGGGTCGGTTAAATCTGGTTTGCAGACCGTGGCCGACACTCAGGACAATGTGCGAAAGCAGTTCAACGCGGTAAACGATTCAATCAACAGCAGTATCGACGTGCTGATCGGCCAGCCGCTTAACTTGGCTTTTCAGACGTCGATACTAATCCAGGCGCCGGCGCGCGCGCTTGGCTCAATAACGGCTAGGCTGGACGCTTACGGAAATCTGGCGAACTTAACCATTTCGGGCAACCAACCCGCCAACGAAAATAATTTTAGGGCGCGCGATTTGACCGCGTCCGGCGCGGTTACCGGTTCCGTTTTGTCCGTCGTAAACAACCAATTTGACCGCAAAACGGACGCCCTCCAAGCGGCCGAGGACGTACTGGCGCAGTTTGAACGTGTGAACACGTGGAAAGACGACAACCTGGTCGGGCTCGACATCGTCGACACCGGTGCGGCCTATCAACGGCTGCAGGAAGCGGTCGCACTAACGGCCGGCTTTTTGGTCGAGATCTCTTTCAGTCTAAAACAGGAGCGGCGCGTAGTCCTTGACAGGGCCCGAACTATTATTGATCTTTCCGCCGAGCTTTACGGCAGCGTCGACGATCAGCTCGACTTTTTAATCTTGTCGAACGGCCTGTCCGGGTCCGAAATTTTAGAGCTGCCGAGGGGTCGAGAGATCGTTTATTATGTATAGGGTCCAGCAGGGCGACACGTACTCCAGCATCGCCCGCAAAACTTACGGGGACGACCAGCAGGCCGCCAGGATCCGACGCGCTAATCCGGGCGTAATTGAGCCCCTGGTCGTTGGCGCGCAAATAGTAACGCCGGCGGATCCAGCAGCGCCAAGGGACAAGCCGCAGCAAGCGCCCGCACAGGCCGAGAACGAGGTCGCGTTGCTGATCGAGGGCTCGCGGTTCCGGTTTTGGGACAACATGCGCATAACGCGGTCTATTGACGCGATCGACACCGTAGAGTTCGGCGCGCCGTTCGACTCAACAGCGGCCGGCATGCGCGCCACGTTCCAGCCGTTCAGCTACAAACCGGTCGAAATTACTGTCGGGGGCGAGCTGCTGTTCTCCGGGACTATGGTCTCGGTAGACCCGGTAATCGGTAGCGAGTCGATCACCATCGCCGCCAGCGCGTACTCGTTGCCGGGCGTACTTAACGACTGCACGCCGCCCGCCTCGTCTTTCCCGATTGAATTTAACGGCCAGGACTTGCGGGGCATAGCAACGGCAATCGCGGGCGACTTTGGGATCGCGGTAGAATTCTCGGACGGCCCGGGCCCTGTATTTGAACGCGTGGCCTGCGACCCCGGCAAAAAAGCGCTGGCCTTTTTGGTCGAACTTGCGCAGCAGCGTAACCTGATCGTAACGAACAACGCCGCCGGCGCGCTTGTATTTTTCCGACCCGCTGCAGTCGGCCCGCCCGTGGCTCGGTTGCGCCAAGGCGACAGCCCGGTCCTGTCCGTAACGCCCTCGTTTAGTCCGCAGCAGTATTACAGCCACGTGACCGGCATCGAGCCCGTCGTCGTGGGGTCCGAGGGCTCGCAGTACACGGTTAAAAATCCAAGGCTTGCCGGTGTACTGCGACCGATCAGTTTCGCCGCTAGGGACGCCGAGGGTGGCGACGTGCGCGAGGCCGTGGAGTCAAAAGCCGCTCGCATGTTCGGCGCGATGGCCGCGTACTCGGTCAGCGTGTCGACCTGGCGCGATTCGCTCGGCAGTATATGGGCGCCAGACACCATCGTAACGCTCGAAGCGCCCGACGCAATGGTCTATAGTGCGTTCAGTTTTATAATTCGGTCGGTCTCTTTTGACCGCGACGGATTTAGTGAGACCGCGACGCTGGATCTAGTCATACAGGGGTCGTTTAGCGGGCAGCAGCCGGAGGCCTTGCCGTGGGAGGGGTAGCAAGAATACTGTCGTTTGTGCGCCGAGTGCGTCGGGGCGCTAACGTGTCAGACGCTAAAGTCGACACCGGTGGCGGCCCGAACATAACGGCCGAACATTTCTCGACGCCAGGCGACGACAGTCACCCGCTACCGGGCGATTTCGTTTTACTGGTGCAAGTACAGCAGACCGGCCGATCGGCCGCTGCGGGCTACCTGGACCCGCTCAACGAGCAAACGGCCGGACCGGGAGAGCGTCGTCTCTACGCGCGCGACAGCGACGGCGCTATAGTATCGACAATCTGGCTAAAATCCGATGGCTCTGTACTGGCGCAAAACGCCGGCGGGTATTTTGAACTGCAAGCGGGCGGGGCTTTTATTGCCAACGGCGCCACCGCAACAACCGACGGGGACGTGGTGACGTCGGATGGGGTTAGCCTCCGGGACCACACGCACATCGGGAACTTTGGGTCACCAACCAGCAAACCAATCATTTAGGGGTATTTAAAAATGGCAATCGCATACGTTACGGCATTAAGAAACTCAAGAATGGCGGAAGTAACGGCAGAAATTGACGCCGGGTCCGCCGGGGGAACCATCAAAATTTACAACGGGACGCGGCCCGCAACGGGCGGATCCACAACGACTCTGCTGGCGGAGTTAACTTTTGCCACTACCTCTTTCGGCGCGCCCTCGTCGGGGATTATTACCGCTAATACTATCAGCCCTGACACCGACGCCAACGCAACCGGAACGGCTAGCTGGTTTAGGCTAGCGGACTCGAACGGTTCTTTTGTGGCGGACGGCACCGCGGGTTTGACCGGGTCGGGGGCCGACCTAGAGTTAAACTCCGTTAGTATCGGCGCCGGGCAAAGAGTGGAAATAACCTCTTTTTCAATTACCGAAGGCAACCCCTAAAAAAGGCGTAGGCTATGACGGTCCTGGCGCTCGTCGAAAGCGGCGACAGTCGCGTCGAGTGCGGAGCGGTCGGGGCGCAGTGCACCGGAAAGGTAACGTACATCGCCGTTTCTGCGGTTAAGTTGGTGATGTGTGGGGACACTGGCGCGGAAGCTGGCGAGCCCGGCGCCTTTTGCACCGGGCTAATAATTGGCGGAACAATTCAAGAACGGCCGGACGTTGCCGCAGCGGTCGGCGCTTCCGACGTAAAAACCGGAATTGCCGACGTAACCGAAGGCCCGGACGCAACCAACGGCTCCGGTCGCATCGTAAGTGTTGCAGCTGGTGACGTAACCGAAGGCCCGGACGCAACTAACGGCTCCGGTCGCATCGTAAGTGTTGCAGCTGGTGACGTAACCGAAGGTCCGGACGCAACCAACGGTTCCGGTCGCATCGTAAGTGTTGCAGATAGTGACGTAACCGAAGGCCCGGACGCAACCAACGGCTCCGGTCGCATCGTAAGTGTTGCAGCTGGTGACGTAACCGAAGGCCCGGACGCAACCAACGGCTCCGGTCGCATCGTAAGTGTTGCAGCTGGTGACGTAACCGAAGGCCCGGACGCGACCGACGGCTCCGGTCGGGCCTTAAACCAGTTAGAGCTCGGGCCGCTGATTGCTATTTTTAACGCGATAATCGACGACCAGTACGAAAACCCCGGGAGTAAAACCCCGCTGCAGCTATCGCAAGAGCTACAAGCCGAGTACATATCCTACGGAAAAACGGGTTCAGTACCCGGCGTCGATATTGTGGCGGGCGGCAATCCGCCATCGTTAAACCCGGCGTTTTTTGCTGACAACACGGCGGCCGGTATCGACCGGATAGCGGACAACGTCGCCGCCTATTGGCAGACCGTAATTACGCCAGGAGCGCCCGCGCACGGCGGAACCGTAGTTTTGTCTGTTCAAGTAGTTCCGGACGTACCGGCCTTGCGCGCGGCTATTGTGGAGGCATCAACCGCGCCCGAAACGGCACCAGGGGGCACGACCAACGTACTAACCGCGATTCAGCGCGAGCTTAAAACCTGGGATTTTATAATAACTGAAAGGGTCGCCGGCTTGCCGGTCTCTTTTTTTGAAAGTATCATATAGGCTTTAAACAACACAAACGGGACCAGTGCAATGAGCGACGTCCTACTTTTTCAGACTGACGACGGCGGCGACATTACGGTCGAGCGCGGCGTGGTCGAGTTAAGCAACGGGCTAGAATCCACGGTCTACCTTTCGCTTTTTGGCGGTAACGAGGACGACGACGGCACGCCGGATAGCCCCGAGAGCTGGTGGGGAAACATCGGCGAGGACCAGATCGACCGAACGTACCGAAGCGAGACGCAGCACCTCCTGCGGTCCCTGCCGGCAACGTCGGGCAACTTGCGTCGCATTGAGGAGGCCGTTAATCGAGATCTGGCTTGGCTAATCGCCGCGGGCGTGGCGTCGAGCGTGTCAGGAGCGGCTAGTGTTATCGGCCTGAATCGTGTAAAAATAATCATAGACGTCGAGGCTATTGGCCTGGCGTCGCGCTTTAAATTTGTTGAAAACTGGAAGGCGAGCGCATGAGTTTACAAACACCTACGACCAAGCAAATTAACGACAATATAATCGCGCAGCTGGAGGCGTCGTTGTCCCAAACAATCCCGCTGCTGCCGAAATCGTTTTTGCGCGTTTTGTCGAAAGCACTGTCGGGCGTTTTTATTCTGCTCTACAAATACGCGGGTTTTATGTTTCTGCAGCAATTTGTCCGGACCGCCAGCATTGACCCGACCGAGGTTAACGGCCAAATCGTGCGGCCCTTGATAGAGTGGGGGCGCCTGGTCGGTGTCGGGGATCCGGTCGCAGCGACACAAGCCGAGCTATTAGTCGACGTAACCGTGACCAGTCAAACGGGCTTTATCCCGTCCGGCTCGCAGCTAATAGGGGCGGGTAACGGCGTAACGTACATTACAATCGGTTCGACAGCGCTCAACGCCCCGACAGTGCAGGCGACAATCCGGGCCGCGTCAGACCAGTCGAACGGCGGGGGCGTGGGCATTATCGGCAACTTGGACCCGGGCGCCCTTGTGTCATTTGCCAACCCGCTTGCCAACATTGAGCAAAGCGCAGTCGTGGACAGCCAGGTAACCACGGGCGCCAATGCGGAAGCAACAGAAGTGTACCGGCAGCGCGTGGTCGACAAGTTCCAGAAACGCCCGCAGGGAGGCGCGTACTCGGACTATGAACAGTGGGGCGAGCAAGTCGCGGGCGTGGCCAACGTCTACCCGTACACCTCGGAGTTCCCGGGGCAGGTCGCCGTGTACGTCGAGGCCACGCCGGCGAGCAGTGGCAGCGCTGACGGGATCCCGACGTCCGCGCAGCTGCAGGCCGTTCTCAATTCAATAGAGCTGGACGAAAACGGCTTGGCCTCGCGTAGACCCGCCGGCGCGCTTGTTAATGCTTTTCCGATTGGACGCGTCGAGTTCCAAGTCGCTGTTGACGGTTTGGACGTGCTAGGGCCCGCGGCTGTCGAGGCGCTAATAACGACGGCCCTGCAGGAGTATTTTCTGTCGCGCGAGCCGTACATTTTTGGCCTGTCTGTCCCGCCTAGAACGGATCGTATCTCGCAGGGCCAAGTCGCCGGCGTTGTCAGCGACATCGTGAGCGCGTCGGGCGGCGTATTTAACACGGTAAGCGTCCAGACGGGGAGCATTTTTGTAAATATATTTTCGCTTGGCATTGGTAAAAAAGCAAAACTCGGATCGGTGTCTTTCCTATGATCTTTTTTAGGACCCTGCAGCACCTTTTGCCGAATGCGCGCGCCTGGCTGTTAACGCCAGAAAAAGCGCTCCGCCGGCTGTTTCAGGGCCTATCAGGGGCGGCGGTAGACGCCCGCGCTTTTATAGATAACGTTTGGCTGGACCTATTCCCGCAAACGACCCGGGAGCTGACAGCGTGGGAGCAACAGTTCGGACTGCCTGCCTCTACGCTCGCCGAGCAGGGCCGACGGGACCGACTGGCCGCAGAGTGGCGAGCGTTTGGAGGCCAAAGTCCTCGGTACATTCAAGACACGTTACGAGGCGCTGGGTTCGACGTGTACGTGCACGACTGGTGGGTTCCGGGTTCCGAGGCTGCGATCGGCGTAAGCGCTGCGGCCACGCCTAAAAACCCGTTACAATACCTTGAACGCGGCTCGCCGGGTTTTGAAAGCCTGGTCGAATGCGACGAGCCGCGGGCGCAATGCGGTGAAGCGTTCGCCGAGGCCGGCAACGTCCTGGAGCCCATCGGGTTTGCGCTTGTTAACAAAGTGGTGGAAACAGTCGCCGACATATTGCCGCTGTGCGGCGAGGCGTTTGTAGAATGCGGCGAGCCGGCCGCGCTTTCCGGCGGCTACGATCGGTTTATAAACCAAACTAAAAAGTATATTGTTCCGGTTTTGCCCGCGGTTTGGTCCTTCTTTTTCTACATTGGCGGAGAGACCTTCCCGGCGCAAGCAACCGTGCCCGAATCAAGGCGCGACGAATTCGAAAATCTATGCCTAAAGATCGGCCCCACACAACTATGGCTCGGGCTTTTGGTCCGGTTCACGTAAGGAGATTACAGATGGCCATTGTTCCAGAAACTCAGTACCCGGGCAAAATTACCCCGGCGAATACGGCCTACCCGCTAGGGTCGGCGCGCAACATCACTGTGCCGGGCGACGGCACCGGTACGCCCTGGGAGCAGGCGCTGGTCAATGACCTGTTTGGGTTCCAGCAAGCGTTACTGGCCCGGGCGGGCATTACCGCGTCGGGGGCACCGGACAGCGTGACCGAATCGCAATACCTGTTGTCTTTGCAAGCGCTATTCGCGGCGCTTCCGGGCGATACGACCGTAGCCGGGACGGCCACCTTTACCAACTCAACCAACAACATCGCACTAACCGGCATTGGCTCTATTGGCCTTGAAATTGGCGACGTTGTGCAGGTTACGGGGACGGCTAGCAATAACAAATTGTTTACTGTTGAGGTTATAACGGACAGCGGGAACGTAATTGTAAACCAAGCGCACGCAGGGGGCACGACCACTAAATCTTTGGTTGATGAAACTGTTTCAGCGACTTTAGTGCTGCTGGCTAAATTTTATAACGCAGCCAAAGGACTCGGGCAAGGTGCGGTGGATGTCACTTCTAGTCGTGCAAAAGGCGTAAATTACACAAATAACACAAATCGCGCTTTGTCTGTTTCAATATGGGCTACTAACACATCGGGCGGCGGAAACTGGAGAGCGGTTATTGATGTGCCCAGTGTCCCAATGGCGAGCAGTGCGGGAGTTGACAACGGCTTAACGGTAACCCAACCTTTAGGATCCTTGTTTGCTGAAATCCCAATAGGCTCTGCTTATATATTGAGCATTGCGGGAGGGGGCGCTGTAAATGCTAATATAGGGTTTTGGACGGAGATCAGATAGTGCCTAAATATTACCAAGACACGGCGAGCGGCGGTTGGTTTGTTGACCCTATACTAAAAAACCATCCCGACCTCACCAAGCGCACCGAGGCGCAATTTAACGCAAGAGTAGAGCCCGTTACTGTGCTAACTGTTGCGCAGCTTTTGCAGAAACTAACGCAAGCGCGCAAAGAGCAGGAGCGCCAAGGCGTGACTATTAACGGCGCGCGCTACGGCGGCGAACCGGAAAACCGCCAAGCGCTGCAGGAGGCCGTCGCGTTTATGAACGACGCGGGTTTAACGCAGTTCCCGCGCTTTAAGGATTCGGACGGCGCGTTCTACGTCGATCACCCGCTGGCCGCCGTGCTGGACGCTTACCGCGCTATAGGCGCGCGCCGGGTTCAGCTTATGACAACCGAGGGCGGCTACGCGGAACAAATAGCCGCCGGCACATTAACCGATTTAACCGACCTGGTGTGGCCATGAGGATCGCGACTGAAAATTTTAACCCCGACGTGGACGTTAAATTACTCTGCACTTGTGGGCACGTTAATTGCGACCGCCGAAGCGTAGATCAGCAAACGCTGGACAAAGTCCAGCTAGTGCGCACCGACCTGGGGCGGCCCGTGGTTGTCACGTCGGGCGGTCGCTGTCCGAACCATCCAAACGAGCTTACGAAAAACGCGCCGGGCGACCATCAAAAGCAAAAAGCGGTCGATGTTGGTTGCGACAGCCCCGACCACGAAACAAAGCTAAAAGTATTAGCCGGCCGGCACGGCGCCACACGGGTCGCCGGTGGCGCTTATTGTGGGTTCGTGCACATGGCCTGGACCGAAACAAAACGCGCTGACGTTCCAACGTGGAGCTATTGAAATGAAAATTTTACTTACAGTTTGTTTTATGCTTTTGCTGTTGTCCGGCTGTTCCGTGCTGCAGAGTATGAACCCCGACACCCGCCAGCTCGCTTTTACTTACGCTACGGCAAAAGCGATCAACGGCGACCAGGAGCGGGCCGACCGCGTGATCGAATTGGTCGAACGTGGTCGAGAGTTTGTCGAGAGGTCCGACAGTGTTACAATTTCCGCTCTTTATGAGGGCGTCCGCGAGCGAATCAATTGGCAAGGGCTAGACCCTGCGGATCAGATTTTGATTTCAGCAATTTTAACAACCGCCCGCGACCGCTTAAACGAGGAGGTCGGCGTCGGGGCTTTGGACGAATCACAACGGCTCAGGGTCTTAACCGTGCTGGACTGGATCGAGGGCGCTGCCCGTGGATACGTATCATAGAACGCGATGCTGCAGGAGGATCCCGCCCGTGGAATGGTCAAACTTTCCGGAATGGCTAAAGCTGGCGATGGCGGGGGCGCTCAGTTCGTTAGGAACGATCGTGGCGGGCTTTTTTGTCGCCCGATCGGACAGCCGACGAATGCGCACAACCGACCGCTCAGAGTTTACGCAGCAGCTACTCGACCGCTTAACGGCCGTCGAGATCGCAGCAGCGGAAGAACGAAAACAATTTCGGCTCGAAATAAACGCGCGGGATCTGGTTATAGCGGATTTACGGACCCGCCAGTCGGAACTTGAACAAATGATGGCGCGGCGAGCGTGACCACGTGGCTAGTGCACGGCTTTAACGTCAGCGACGGGGGCCGAGAGACCGTGGGGCACTTGGCGCCGTACCTGTCGGGCGACGTTAAGCGCTACAGCTACGGCTGGACCGGGGCGCTTGGCTTGGCCTGTGCTAACCGGCGCGCGCTTGAAGGCCTGGCGTTGCGCGTGCGACCCGGCGACATTTTGGTCCTGCACAGTAACGCGGGCCTGATTGGCTGGCAGTTGGCACAGATTATGCGTAATGACCTGGCGGCCGTGGTCTGTATTAACCCGGCGCTGCGGCGCGATGCGGTATGGCCTGACGGCGTGCCGGTCCTTTGCTTGCATAACTCAACCGATTGGGTCGTACAGCTCGGCAGGCTATGGGGACGGCTCTTTCCGTTCGACGGGATACAGTCGCAAGGGTGGGGCGCTGCGGGCCGCTACGGCTTTACAGCGCCTAACAAACGCCTGATAAATTGGGACACGGCCGAGAGCTATTGGTCGCATCCAGTGAAAGGGCACAGCGGAGTGTTTAAAGAGCCCGCCGCCGAGTATTGGGCGGGCCTTGTTAATCAATGGCTGGCGTTTACGTCCTCGCCTCCGAAGGCCTCCAGCAGCACCGACAGGCAGCGCAACAGCTCACGCGACGACAGATAGAACTCGGCGCGCAGCAGGGCCTCCCGGTCCTCCGCGTCGACGTCCTCCAGCTTTTCGCGGATCAGGTCCGTCCACTTTATACCCTGCAGGCTGATGTCCTTGTGAACCGTGGCCACGAATGCGCCGTCGAATTCCGCGTACAGGCTGACGACCTGCAGGCCGTTTTTTACGTGCACCGATACCTCCTCGCCGTAGAGATCCAGACCTTTAACTTTTATTTTTGCGCTCTTTTCGCTGAGCCCGTGCATTTCGCAGGACTCGCCCGGGACGATCTCGTCTGGCGCCTCGACGGTATTGTCGAGCCAACCGGTCATAGTAAAACGCGGCGAGGCCTGGACGGATGGCGGGCGCACCGGTAGCGAGCCCATAGATTTACGCAACAAGGACAGCAGCGACTCGGCCGCGCTGTTGCTTTTGCTGTCGACGACAACCGTCCCGCTTTCTGGGTCGATAAACGCCAGCATGGTCGAGGTTTTAACAAACGCCCGGGGCAGCAGCTCCAGCTCGATCTGTTCTTTTATTTCCTGAAATTCGCGCCGGCCGACAGGTTCGCCCCGTTGCTCCTGGAACTCCTGCGCTCGGGCCCTGGCGTAACGCGTGACCACGTGGGCCGGGAGCCTGCGCTCGTCGGTCTGCAGGCAGAACAGCAGGCAACCGTCGGACATAACAAACTGATCATCGAATACGGGGATCCAGCCGGACCGCTTTCGCTCCTGCGGGCCGAGCGGTTTTAGCGCGTCCTCCTGCAGTGCTGCGGCCAGCAAAATAGCGCCGACGTTGTAGGGGCGGGTAAACCGCCAGAATCGTGCGTTTTTAAACATCTTTTATTCCCTTTCTAGTTTGCCAAGTGTTTCGCAGGTATTCAAAAACGTCTCTCGCGTTAAGGCGTTGCAGAATACGGCCGAGTAAGTCGTGTTTAATGTTTCAAAAATAACGCTGCCGTCGCGCGTTACCCAGGCCATTTTTAGCCGGGACAGCTTCAAAGTTTTTTCGCCTACGTCCGTGTAAATAGCCGCGCCCCAAAAAACCGGGTCTAAACAATCCTCTTTTACGTCGTTTAAATACAGGGGCGCGAGGCCGACTATTCGTGCAATCGCTGACGCGTTGAGCAGGCCGGCGTCGTGCAGCTCGGCAACAAGCCGGGCAAAAGCTAGCCGAGTGGAGTCTATGCGGTCCGATTGGTCCCACGTGTCGGTGCAGCTTTTATCGCTCTCGTGCGATTCGAGTTCTGCGATAACCAGATCGTCGCATTTAATCGGCCTGCCGTCGGAAAAGGGCCATTCTTTAAGTAATAAAAGAGCCATAGTAATCAATCCTTTCTGTATCGTTTACCGCGCCAGCCGCCTGCGGCTTTAACGGGCCAATCGGCAGCCCATGCCGGCACGGCCGCCATGATCTGCTCGAATTCGTCAATAGATCCGGCACCTGCGGGCACCTGCGAGACTATTTCATCGTGGACGTGAAGAACGACCGGATACCCAGCCGCCTCGACGTTCTTTAACGCGTAGGCCAGCAGATCCCGTGCGGTCGCCTGGACGACGTTCTCGCACAGCTTGCCGCCGTATGTGTCGAGCCGTACCCAACCCTGCGGGCCTTTCTTATAGTCAGAGTTCCAGGCCTCGTATGTCAGCTTGAACACCTGTTTGCCCCACGGGGTCACGTCCGGATGCAGGCGCGGGCGTTGGTAGGCCAATTTACGGCCGCTTAAAAGCTGGCAATAGAGCACATCATCGACCACGCCGTACACGATGCCGCGATATTGGAAATTCTGCCCGGGGTTTTGGACTGCAGCGATCGCCGCGTCCTGCAGGCCGTACCAGAATTTGACGATTTCCGGCGACGCCCGGCGCCAGGCATCGACCTGCGCTTTTATCTCGGCATCAGTGTCGAAAAATTCGTCCGCGCCAAACGCTTTCCAGGCGCCGACGGATCCCTGAAAGCCGGATCCGAGCTCGGCGACCTTGCCGATCTTTTTACGCAGGGGATGGTGCGGTCCGGTTTGCGTCGCCTCCCACCAATTCGGCAGGGTCGTGTCGGCATACCCGGCGTGCGCCATTATTTTTTCAAACGACATACCCGTAATTTTGGCGAGCGACATTTCGTATATTTTGCCGTGCGTGCGGAAAACGTCGATCCGCCATTGCTCGCCGGCCAGCATAGCCAGCACGACCGCCTCGATCGCTGAATAGTCCGAGCAAATAAGATCGCAGCCTTCCGGCGCGCTAAACAAGCCGCGCAGACAGCCCGACACGGCCGCTACAGGGTCGCCGAAATAATGCTCGACGTGAGGTAGCCACCGGGTCGCTACGACCTGCAGAGCGTCCTCGACAGCCTCGACGGACCATTCGGCAGAGCCGGCGGCCCATGCCGGCGTTTGGCACCACGGGCAGGCGTCGAGATCCGGGCGGGCGACGTAATGCTTACCGCATCCGTTTATTGAGTCGCACCGCACCACTTTGGGCCCTCGCGCCGGCAAGTTCTGCGGCTGCGGTCCGCGACCGGCCCATCGGCCCGTTCGCTCGGCGCCGTAATAAACGAACAGATCCCGGAGCCGATCGTCCAGACTTGTGCGCCGGTCGATAGCGAACAGCTTTTTAACGCTGGCGGCGCCGAGGACAGAACGGATCTCCAGCGCCCTGCGCGCCTGGGGGTCGGCTATGTCGTCGCCTGCGAGCGTGGCCTCGACGGTTTCGGCTTGCATGTTCGGCATTACCAGGCCACGGCCTGCCAACCATCCGAGCAGCTTGTCGAGCTCGCTGGCGGACTTTACAGCGCCGCCGGTTATGGCCACGAGTTCGGCCCCGTACTTGTCAAACGCCTGATCGACAATCGCGATGCAGTCCGCCAGCGCTTTGCGGTCGATGTGGACGCCTCGCGTGTTTATGCGTTGGTCCGCTTTCCAGGTCTCCAACTCGTCGGGGATCAGGTCAGGCACCTCGGCGGAGACTCCAGACTCGGCCCGGATGTCGCCGACGTTGTAGTCGAGGAACTTTACACCGTCGACCTCCTGATCGGCGTCGGTGACCCGTAAGCGCCTGCGGCCGTCGCCTTTGGTCGGATTGCGCGGAATGCTAAACTTTTTTATCAGCCGCATGCCGTCGCCGATTTTCTGATCGCGTATGCCGACCACCTCGGCCGCTTTTGCCAGCTTGCCAGGCAGGCCAAACGCTCGCGCTTTTGCCATAGCGTCCCGAAAACTGCAAACGTCTATCGCTAGCCAGCCCATTTTTGCGACGCAAACGTTCTGCCAGATATAAAACTCAAACGCGCTGTTCCACGCCTCCAGCACGTCGCCCCGGGCGTAGTGGTCGAACAGCTCTAGCGGCGGGGGCATGCCGGGCAGCCACAACCGTTCGCCCTTGCTGTCTTTCAGGTTATAGGCCATTGAGACTATTTCGGTCGACGGATGCTCAGAGTACGCCGGCGCGCCGACCGCGCCCAAACCGTGCGGCGGCGACTTTACGACCGAGCGCCATTTTTTCGCGCTTTCGTCCCACGTGTAGCCGGCCTCGCTGTAAGTCTCGAAATCAATGTCCGGCAAGACCGTGGCCACGCTTGTGCCGCATCGGATCCGCGTATGCGCTGGCAGCGTGGACACCTGCAGCACCTCGACGCCGCCCAGCGCGTCCAGTTCGTCAGTTAAAGTCCCGGCAAAATACGACCCGCCCGTCGGATCCCAACAAATTGACATAACTACAGCCCCATTTTTTGGCAGACTTGAAAGTAAACACCGCCAAAAATAAACCAAATCACGCGGTCGTCGAGTCCCGTGTAATGCTCTACTACAAGGCCGACGGGCGTGGCCAGCGTAACCGCTACCAGGCAGACCGCGGCGCCGATTAATAATTTACCGATGCTCATAATTTCGCCCTATTTTGGAAGGAAAAACCGCCCCGGAGGGCGGCGTCGGTGGGCCTACGCTTTGCGAAGCGTGGCGAAATGGGCGTCGGTGTAGCCGTTCGCTACCAGCAGGGACTTGGCGAACGGTCCGCCACCGTTTAGATCGTAGAACAGCGGCTCGGCTGCAGCAGCGGGCGGAGCGCTCGGTCCTGCTGGTGGGGCGCTCGGTCCGGCGGCAAAGTCCGGCGCGGGCGTTACACCGGCGGGCGTTGCAGACGGTCCAGCAGCTGGCGGAGGCGTACCAGGTCCAGCAGCCGGCGGAGGCGTACCAGGGCCGGGCGCAGGAGCGGCGCCGGCGTTAGGGTCGACGTATGCGTTTGCGGGCATTTGCGCCGCGGTGCTGAACGCATCCGTCGCGGCGCGCTGCTCGCCAAGCTGTATCCCAATGCCGGCGCGGGTAAGGGCGAACATATCCGGGTTTAGGTAAACGCCCGGCGAGCCCGTGCGATCGTTACCACGGACCAGCAAAGCGGCGCGGCAATAGTCGCCCGGCTTAATTTCTTCTTTCCGCTGGATCTGTTGGGTAGGGTCGAATCGGCCGTCGTGGAAGCAACGGATCGGCAGACCTGTCGACAAGCGCAGCACCCAATGGCCCGGGTAACCCTCGCGGTCGCAATTCTTTTTGCCCTTTTTGTTCGGGACTTGGCTGTCGCCGTCCTCGATTTTCCAAGCAAAGTCGGGGCGCTGGTGCGCACCGTTCGGGAAGTCCGCGACAGCGCAGTTAAAAATTAATTGGCCCCACGTGGTTTCCCACCAACCCCTTTCGGCGCCTTTCGCAATAGCCAGGGCGAAAAAGGTATTTGTCCGGGGCGTTACGCCGTCGGCGGTCATAACAACCAGGCCGGTTTTATCGTCAGTGACGACTTCCGAGTTCATAGGGTGACCGTTTACGAGGCGGCCGACGGGCGTGGTGACTTCTACTGATTTATTGCTCATTTTGAAAATACCTGTTTCGCATGGTTGCCATTGTCCGAAACGACTTTAATGCCGGTTCGAGGTTTGTGACTGTATCCGCTAATGACCTCGGCGTCAATACCGAGCGCGATGGCTTGTTTCGGCGTGATCGGATCCGGCCGTCGCAGGTCATGGCCGAGCATAGACCCGAGCCGTATTACTTGATCAGCGGGCCGTGACCACGTCTCTCGGCCGACGCCCTGCTCGGTTCGCCAGTACGGCACCGGTTCGCCGTTACGGACCCGGGCCTCGATCTCGGCCTCATATCCCGATTTTAAATATTCCAGTTGTTTGATCGCCCGGGTAACAATGTTCTGCTGCACGCCAAGCGAAAGCGCGTCGAGGTTCATTGGCACCGGTCGCGCCGCCGCCTCGTACAGCCCCATTCCGCCAGTGAGCGCCGCCTCGCACGCGTGGCGCGCTGTGCAGTGTTTACAGTGGCTACCGCTGCGGGTCTTTGCGCCGGGCGACAGGGCCTCGTGGGCGGACGCGTGGAGCGTGTTAAAATAGCCGCGAGCGTCCGAGGCAAAAAAGCGCCACGTTCTGATCGGGCCTTTTGCGTGGTACGCCCTCGGCTGGACAATTCGGAATTCGACCTGCAAGTGCTGGTCTTGCCGGCCGTCAATGTCCAACAGCTCCAGGATCCCGCACAAGTACACGAGGAGCTGCCAATTCTCGAACGCCTCGACGATCTCGTGCCCGTATTTGTAATCATAGACGTACAAAACACCGCGCTTTTTATCGTAGACCCAACAGTCCGGCGTGCCCCACGCCTCGGCATGGATCCGCGACGCGTGGACGCGCTGCTCGACCGACGGCGTAAACGTCGCCGCCGATTGCATAACGCCCGCCACGTCGTCGGCGTACAGCTTTGCACCGTCGAACATATCTTGATCAATGATCACGCCGTTGGTCGCTTGGCTGTCGACAAATTCCACCGCTTTCGGGAACTGTGCGCGCGCTGCAAAGCCGACCAGAGTCGCGCCGATTTCGTGCGACGCCGTGCCTTCCATGCTTTCGGGCCCGTCCTCCTGCTCGGGGAACAGCTGCGCCATTAGCGGCCAACCTCGACAGCCGCCAGGCGCGCCCCATATATGCGCCGACGATGGTGCGATGATGGAATGCGGCATTTGTTAGCCTCCCTGCAGTGCTGCAGCAACCGCCGGGATTAGATCCGGACGCGCGCCGAGCAGCGGTAGTGATTCAATACCCTGCGAATTTATGGCCGCCAGCACGCGCTCGTCGGTGACGTTGTTGTCGGTTATGTAGCGGAACAGCGCGGGGAGTGACGCGATGGCATCGGCCGCAGCTGGCGGAGGCGTCGGAGTAGTGGCCGCAGCTGGCGGAGGCGTCGGAGTAGTGGCCGCAGCTGGCGGAGGCGTCGGGCCGGCGGGCACAACCGGATTGCTTGGTCCGGCTTGCATGACCTGGCGGAGCTCGGTTTCCACGCTGGCGACATATTGGCCCCATTGGTCCTCGGTCTGGTCGCCCGGCTTGCGTCGGTTTTTCCACTGCTTGGTTTTGGCCAGCGTCGCTTTGCTGCTGGAGTGGATGCGTCCGTCCCACGGCAAACCGTCCGAGTCGACGGTTACGCCGCTAACAGCAGCGGCAGCAGTGACGGGCAGTGCCGGGCCCGTCGCAGTCTGCGCAGGCGCCGGGTCCGTGCCAAAAGCATCGGACGGGTTCCGTTCGGCGGGGCCCGTTTCCGGAAAATAGGTCTCGGCGCGGGCCTTAAACTCCGCAACGGATCCGCTGGCGGCGTCGACGTGGCGCTGTATCTTTTCGCTAGCGTAATGTGCCGGGCAACCCTGATCGCTACAGTCCTGCTCTACGGCGGCGTTACAGTCCGGCTCGCCGGCGATTTTTGCGTCCTGCGCGAGACCGTGCAAAAAATCGGACGCCCGGGTCAAGGCGTAGTATTCAAACGGTACTGTTATGCTGATTGGATCTTTCATTCTGTTTTACCTGTCTGGTTGTTGAACAGCGCCGATATTATGCTATAGTGACGGCTCAGTCAACAGCGGATAAGGCACAAAACACAATGATTCCACGACGCGACTTTATAACGGCTTTAAAATTTGCAAGCCATGCAATGGGCAAGATGGACGTCCGGTATTATTTAAACTCGACGCTCTTTCGGTTCGGTTCGGACTTTTTGGAGCTGGTCGCTACCGACGGTCACCGCATTGCTCGAGTAACGCTGGAGCTCCCGACGGACGACCGTACGCCGTTCGGCGACTTTATTGTTAAGGCCGCGTCGGTTAATGAATTGCTTAAAACTTGCAAGGTAAAAAAGAACGACCCGGACACCGACCAAATTGGCTTTGGTCTCGACGACGGCGAGCTGTCGGTTTTTTGGGGCGCTTCTTTTATGCGGCTGGAGTGCGAGGGCGGAAAATACCCGGAGGTACACCGCGCCTATGATACGAAGCCGCCGGAGGACGGCGTGCACGGTTTGCACACTTTAAACGTCAGCGCGACCTACCTGGCTGACGCCGCCAAAGCAATCGCGCTGCTGACAATATCCGGCGACGCGCCCGCCGAGCTGAATTTTTATTATCATAATCGTTGTATGAAACTGCGCGCTTATGTCGACAAGCGTTTTTCGTCGATTCGCAACGACGCGATGGTCGCTATTATGCCGATGAAAATGGCCCCACGTGCTAGTTAGGCGTCCGCTACCGGCGGCCATAGACCGCGCAACGCGTCCGGCCCTACGGCCGTATCAGCTCGACGTTAAACGCGGCGTTTATGAAGCGTGGGCGCGGGGCGATCGCAACGTGCTGGCGGTCCTGCCGACTGGCGGCGGCAAAACGGTGGTGCTGTCCGACATTCTGTTCGAGAATCACGGGGCGGCCTGCGCGGTAGCGCACCGGCGCGAACTGGTTTCGCAGATCTCGATCGCCTTGGCGCGTAACGGCGTGCGACACAGAATCATCGGGCCGCAGGCCGCCGTAAAGCAAATCGTTAATTTGCATATGCTGGAGCTCGGCCATTCTTACTATGACCCGAACTCAAAGGTCGCAGTCGCCGGCGTGGACACGCTTGTAAAGCGCAAAAAAGAGCTGGCCGGCTGGACGCCAACCGTTACGCTTTGGGTCATGGACGAGGCGCACCACGTTCTGCGCGCGAATAAATGGGGCGCGGCTGTTGAAATGTTCCCGAACGCCAAGGGCCTCGGGCCAACCGCTACGCCCTGCAGAGCTGACGGTAAAGGGCTCGGCCGGCACGCGGACGGCGTATTCGACGTTATTGTCGAGGGCTCCACAATGCGGGATCTGATCGACGACGGTTACCTGACCGATTACCGGGTCTACGCTCCGCCGCCGGCGCTTATGATGGCTAACGAGGACGTCAGCAAGGCGACCGGCGAATTCAGACGCGACGCCGTAGTCCAGAAATTCAGGCAGAACAAAAGCCGGGTAATGGGCGACGTGGTCGATCAGTATTTAAAGCACGCGAACGGAAAATTAGGAATCACGTTCGTACCGGACGTCGAGGACGCTATCGACACCGCGGCGACCTTTACCGCTCGCGGGGTTCCGGCCGCTGTCGTAACGGCCGAGACGCCCGACGCGGATCGGATCGCCATTTTGCGGCGCTTTAAAAACGGCGAAATTAAACAGCTGGTTAACGTCGATTTGTTCGGCGAGGGGTTCGACTTGCCGGCAATTGAGGTCGTCAGCATGATACGCCCGACCCAATCTTACGCCCTGTACGCGCAGCAGTTTGGCCGGGCGCTGCGACTTATGCTCGCGAGCCACTACGGTCGAATGTGGGACACCTACACGGCCGAGCAGCGGCGGGCCGTTATTGCCGCCAGCGACAAGCCGACCGCGATCATTATTGACCACGTGGGCAACGTGCACCGCCACGGCTTGCCGGATGCGGCCCGGGTCTGGTCACTGGACAGGCGCGAGAAAACCAGCAGCGGACAGCCGGAGGACGTAATCCCGACCAAATCGTGCCCGGCCTGTACGCGCGTTTACGAACGGTTTTTCCCGTCGTGCCCGTACTGCCACCATAAACCCGAACCGGCCTCCAGGAGCGGTCCAGAGTTTGTCGATGGCGACCTGGCAGAACTGGACGCCGAGACCCTGGCGCAAATGCGCGGGCTGTTAATCCGCAAAACGCCGGCCGAATACCGTGTCGAGCTGGCGGCGAGTAACGTCCCGCTGATCGGGCAAATGGGACACGTCAAACGCTACGCCGAGGAGCTAAAAAGCGTCGAGGCGTTAAAGGATGCAATCGCCTGGTGGGGCGGCTGGCAGAGGTCACAGGGTCGGACCGACAGCGAATCGTTCCGCCGCTTTTACCTGCGCTACGGCGTGGACGTGCTGACGGCGCAAGCGCAAGACAGGAAACAGGTCGAGGCGTTAACCATTAAAATAAACGACGAACTCGGGGAGATTCGAAACAATGCTTAAAAACGAAACGAAAACCGTCGATATCGACATCGTAGACGGCGAGCCCGTTGTCCGGACGACTTGGGTTTTATGGTATGAGGACGGGTCAGTCGATTACTTACAGCGGCGCCAGCCGGTCACCGACCCAGTCGAGCGCGAGTCGATACTGAACGCCGGCGTCGACATTGTAGAAATCGACGTCAAGCTGCCCGGCGTTATCGGGTCAATTATGGTTACGGGGATTCTAACCCATGAGTAAAAAAGCAATTCATTTGGGCGGCGGCGCTTACGCGTCAATTACCGAAATTGGCGAACTGATAATAACCGCGGACCACCACGAACCGAGCGAAGCGTCGAGCGCGGTCTACATTCAAAAATCTGATATAAAACTGCTGGCGGAGTTTATAAAAAACGAGCTACCAAAGCAGGAGCGGGGCCAATGAGCAGTTTAACTTTAAAAATGAAAATGTCTCCAAAAGATGCGGGCGGGCTATTCAGCAAGGCGTGCCGGCTAGAAGATGAAAACAAGAAATTAAAAGCGAGAATTGCGGAGCTTGAGCGGCCCGCTATTGTGCCAGGGGGCGAGAAATTGGTGCCCTTAGAGGCCAGTCACAACATAGAACAAGCGGGATGCGAGGCTTACATGAACGCGGACGGCCCCGGCACCCTTTGGATGCACGCGTCATCAATGGGCCGCGCATACGAAGCAATGGTGGCCGTAGCGGAGCAGGGCGAATGATGCTTAACGAGTGGGCGATCCGTTGGAACGTTCCGGCCGCAGCGCTGCAGGACTTACGGGCGCGCATGCAGGCCGTTAACACCGGGCCGCCCGACAGTGCTGGCGGACGATCGGAGGCTGCCGTGCAAGCTGCGGTAAGGCTGGAGGCGAGCAAAAAAGGAGCGATATTGTGGCGAAACAACGTCGGCGGGTACTACGACGAGACCGGCCGGTTTATCCGGTACGGTCTGGCGAACGACTCAAAAGCCATGAACCAGACAATCAAGTCGCACGACCTAGTCGGGATCCGGCCCGTCGTAATAGTTCCGGTAATGGTCGGGCGGACGATTGGGCAGTTTATAAGCCGCGAAGTAAAGCCGCAAGATTGGCGCTATACCGCGACAAAGCGCGAAGCCGCACAGCTTAAATTTGCGGACTTGGTCGTTAGTTTGGGCGGCGATGCGTCATTTACAACAGCCGAAGGGACACTGTGACCACGACAAAACAAGGCCAGCCGACGAGCTGCCCAGTTTGCGAGTCTGCGGACCTGCGCACGACCGTAAAGGCGATCGACGGGGGCGCGGCTAGCGAGTACCCGGTCGAGTGCAAGGACTGCGACATCGAGCTCGGCTACTACGCGTATGGCGCTTGGGATTCGTGCTATTTTCGGGAGCTAGGCGAATGATTTTACTTGTCTGCGGCGGTCGCGCGTTTAACGATTGGGAAAAATTTTGCGACGCGATGCAGCTTTTACCCCACGCGGCGACAATTATTATTGAAGGCGGGGCCCGTGGAGCGGACAGAATGGGGCGGACGTGGGCCCGACTTGAGGGCATACACTGCGCAACCGTTGAGGCGGAGTGGGCTCGTAACGGGCGCAAAGCCGCCGGCCCGGCCCGCAACTCCGCAATGCTGCTGCTGCGGCCAGATTACTGCCTGGCAATGCCTGGCGGATCCGGCACGGCTGACATGAAACAAAAAGCGAGCGCCGCCGGCGTTCCGGTATGGGAGCCCTGGGGATGATTTACGCGACACCGTTTAGGAAATCCGACAAAGAACCGACTGGGCCGAGTGCGCTCTCCGGGTTTGAATCACTCGACCAGGTCGTCCAAATGCTCGGCGATTCGGATTGCATCCGACGGCCCGCGATGGTGATTTACGGCGCAAGCGACGATTGCATCGTGTACAGCCGGGTCGTGTTTCGTATTGACCGCGCGGTCAATAGCGGGTAATGTTCGGCTCTACGCCCCGGTAGTCTCAGCAGGTAGAGCGCGGCGCATGTTTGGGGTAACAGAGACCAAAGGGCTATAACACGGCTAGCCACTGCCCAAAATGCGACGAGGTCGCGGGTTCGACTCCCGTCCGGGGATCCACTTTTAAACGCGAGTACATAAAAATGACTAAGGGCGATTTGCTCACGCTGGCGAAAGCTATGGCACGGGAAACCGGCTTGATTAACCTATCGCGACAAGCGCTATGCGACCGCGCTGTTATCGCGCCGGGCTCGTTTAGCTACTATGCGGGCTGCACGTTTAACGAGTTCGTAAGCGAGATCCGCGACGACTTGCGCGACGCCGGGCACGTCCAGGTAACAAAAGCGCGCGCCAATCCGGAGCTGCGAAAAATAAGCATACTAGACGCGGCCGTCGATGTGGCCACGGTTTACGGTTACAACAACGTCAGCCGCCAGCAGGTAGCAGACCGCGCCGGCGTGTCGACCGGACTGGTGACCAAGTATTTCGGGACCATGCTGCAGCTCCGCCGGGATATTATGCGCGCGGCCATTCACCGGGAAATTGCCGAAATCGTCGCGCAGGGCATGGCGTGCGGGGACCGGCACGCGGCAAAAGCGCCGGACGAACTGAAAGCAGCCGCACGGCTTACACTTTAATTACGGGGCGACCATGCAGCAATTACCGGAAGCGCTCCGCCCGCTGGCAGAGTTTAGGCAGTTTATTTTGTGCAAGTTTGTCCCGAGCCAAAAAGAGCCCGGAAAGTTTGAAAAATACCCGGTCGATCACCGGACGCTGCAAGTGTTTGCGAAAGGTAGCGACTGGCAGAACGACCCGGCGGCCTGGACGTCCGCCGACGAGGCGATCCGCTTGGCCGGCTTGTGCGGCGACGGCTACGGAATCGGTTTTTTCTTCACTGCAAACGACCCGTTTTTCTTTCTCGACATAGACCGATGCCTGCAGGCTGATAACACGTGGTCGCCGCTGGCGCTGCAGTTGCTCGGCTATTGTCCAGAGGCGGCGGTCGCAGTCTCCAGCAGCGGGCGGGGGCTGCACGTATTTGGCCGCACGTCGGCGCCTGTGCTACACGGCAATCGAAACCACGAGCTAGATCTGGAGCTCTACACGGAAAAGCGGTTCGTCGCGCTGTCGGCAACCAACGCGCAAGGGTCGGCGGCCATGTCCTGCGATCTATTCCCGCAGCTGGTGGCGACCTATTTCCCGCCTAAAGCAACGCAAAAGGGCGCCGAGTGGAGTAGCGAACCGGTCGAGGGCTACACGGGCCCCGAGGACGACGACGAGCTGATCAAGCGAGCCGTGGCCAGTCGCAGCGCTGCGGGGGCGTTTGGCGCCGGGGCGACGTTTGCGGACCTATGGGCGGGCGACGACGAGGCACTGGCGCGCGCGTACCCGGACGGCAGCAGGCACAACGGCAGCCAGGCCGATGCGGCCTTGGCACAGCACTTGGCGTTTTGGACCGGTAACGACTGCGAGCGGATCCTGCGCGTTATGTGGCGCTCGGGATTGGTCCGCGACAAATGGGACCGCGAGGATTATTTGCACCGCACGATCTTAAACGCGGTGGGCATGCAGGAGACGGTCTATTCTACCGGCGCCGCGGCGGACACGACCGTCCTGGACCAGTACGGGCCTGCCAAACTAAAAGCCACTGGCGAGCGCCAGGGGGCGTTTGCCGAGTCGATACGAGCGGAGCGGTTCGTCGAATTTAAAGCCGCCGGGATGGACGAGTCGCGCCTGCACGAACTGGCGCAGCAAACGAGCGTTAAATTGTGGCTAGACCATCGCGACAAAACCGGCGACCAGCTGCTCGGCATGATAACGCCGGTTAGTGCGGCCGCGCCGCCGGCGGCGTCCGTTAGCCTGGACCCAGAGATCCGCGAGGGCTACCAGTATTTAGGGGCGACACAACAGATTGAGTATTTTAGCGGCTGTGTTTACATACAGAGTTTACATAAAGTTTTTACGCCAGACGGGGCGCTGCTAAAGTCGGAACAGTTCAACGCGACTTATGGTGGCTACACGTTCCAGCTAGACGCCGAGGGCGGCAAAACGACCCGCAAGGCCTGGGACGCGTTCACCGAATCGCAGATCGTGCGCTACCCGAAAGCGGCGTCGACGTGCTTTCGTCCCGACGTGGCGCCCGGGGCGATCATCCAGGAGGAAGGCGACGCGCTTGTTAATACTTACAAACCCGTGGACACGCCGCGCGTAAAAGGCTACCCGGGCCCGTTCTTGCGACACTTGGAGCTGCTGCTGCCCGACGCCGGTGACCGGTCAATTCTTTTGGCATATATGGCCGCGTGCATTCAGCACAAGGGCGTAAAGTTCCAGTGGGCGCCGCTGCTGCAGGGCGCCGAGGGTAATGGCAAAACCTTGTTAACGCGATGCGTCGCTTTTGCCGTTGGCCAGCGCTATACGCACCAACCGCCAGCGAACGAGATATCCGAGAAATTCAACGAATGGCTGTTTAATAAGTTGTTTATCGGGATCGAGGACGTTTACGTCCCGGACCATAAGCGGGAAATTATCGAGATCTTAAAGCCGATGATCACTAACGACAGGCTCGCTATGCGGGCGATGCAGCAGTCGCAGGTTATGGGCGACAACCGCGCTAATTTTATGCTGAATAGTAACCATAAAGACGCAATACGCAAGACCCGATCAGACCGCCGTTTTTGCGTTTTTTACACGGCGCAGCAGACCGAGCAGGATTTAACGCGCGACGGCATGCAGGGGAATTACTTTCCGGATCTTTACGACTGGCTGAAAGGCCGCAACGCTTACGCCGGCGCCGGCGCGGATCACGGTTACGCCGTGGTCTCGGATTACCTGGCGGATTACGCGATACCGGACGAGCTAAACCCCGCGACCCGCAGCCATAGGGCGCCGAGTACCAGCACGACCGAGGAGGCGATCAGCCAGTCAATGGGCGGCATTGAGCAGGAAATTCTCGAAGCCGTGGCCGAAGACCGCCCGGGGTTTGCCGGCGGCTGGATCTCCAGCGTCGCAGTTGAGCGCCTGCTGCAGTCCGTCCGCATGGCTCGCAGCATTCCGCACAACAAACGCCGGGAGCTGTTGCAGTCGCTCGGGTACGACTATCACCCCGCGCTTAAAGACGGCCGAACCAATACCGGCATACCGCTCGACGAGGGCAAAAAGCCGCGGTTGTTTATCCGAAACGGCCATATCCACGCGAATACAACTTACGCCAACGAGGCCGCCAGGCTGTACCAAGAGGCGCAAGGCGCTATCCAGTCCGCCGGCGGCGATGCGAGTCGGCGGTTCCAGCAGTAAAATAATGTTATCCGTTGTTGACGAGCCGGTCAGTAGTCGATACAATCTTTACATCGACTAAGCAAACACCCACGGAGCACGGCACCATGAGCACTTTTGAAGCTGGCAAAACCTACACGACCCGCAGCATTTGCGACCATAGCAGCATTATCGAAGTTAAAGTTCTGCGCCGCACTGCAAAAACAATCGTCGCCAACCTCGGCGGGCGTCGCGGCGAGAAGCGCCTGCGCATTACCGAGCGAAACGGCTTTGAAACCGTTAAGCCATACGGGTCCTACAGCATGGCCCCGACCGTCACCGCCAAGTAAAACAACCAGGAGCGAACAACATGCAAAACGCAATGACAACCGCAAGCCAAGCAAGCCGCGACGAATGGGCGCGCGTGAACGATCTTTTGCCGTGGTGCGATGCGCCAGCGTGGGCACGGTTTGCTGTCCAGCACTGCGGGGCGTGGTTCTGGCTGCAAAAGCCGCCCGCGTCGGCTGTACACGACGAGCTGCAAGTACGCGGGCCGCACGCACCAATCAAGCCGGTCGTTCGGGTCCTGACCAGCGAACGTTTATTTATGCGACCGCGGCCCTCGGTAGCAGTCGACAGCGGCGTCGCGCGATTACTGCAGGCAAACGTCCCGGTCCTGATCGCCGCCCGCTGTACGCATTCAGACGACCCGGAGCGCGAAGCGTTGTTGATATACGGTAAGCTGCTGGACCTTGGGATCGCCAAATACGGCGCGGATTTTGAGCAGATTATGCGCGAGGCGCTGGAGTGAAAGGCTGGCAGCCGTGCAACCCGCAAAAAGCGAAAGCGCTGCTGTATCAGGGCGCTATTATTAAACGTAACGGCAAACGGTGGTTTTATTATGCAAGACCTGACGGCACGACAGCAAAAAGACATCGAAACCGCAGGGCGCGGGGATGTAAAACTCGGGGCGCTGCTGCGCCAGGCGATGGCCGAGTTTGATCTAACCGGGTCGATCGGGCCCGTAAAAGAGCGCCGCATTAAAAAGCGGTTGCAGACCGTTAAGAGGAGGGCAGCACGTGACCACTGATAATTGCAAGGCGCGACAGTACAGCGACCAAATGCAGTGCGGCGCGTGTGGGCTCGCATGGGACGTTAACGACCCGGAGCCGCCAGCGTGCCGGCCGGGCCATACGTCGGATCTGCGCGAGCAGCAACGCAAACAGCGGGACAAATTGAGGGCGCCGTTATGAAAGAGTACGTAAAAATCGGATGGATTGCTTTTAAGGCGCTGCGCGATTTGCGGCTGTCGACAAAGTGGCGGCACGACATAAGGGCGCGAACTCTCGGGGCGTCTAGGCTAGACACGGAAGTCCGCCAGGCTTTGGGGAAACGTAACGATTACCGCCGAACGTTGCCGGATCTGGTTAGCGAGCTGGCGCGGGCAGCAAGCGAAGAACGCCTGGCGGGGCGTATCCGCTCAATCCTTGGGCCACTAAATGACGACGCCCGGACCGTGCCGGATTTGATCGACGACATGGTCGACCGGTTAATTAAAAAAAAGGGACAGACGCAAATCTGCTGCCAATGCCTTTCGTTTAACGGGTCGATAGCGGCCACTTGTCACGGATGCGAGGCGCCGTTATGACCAGTAAGCGCCAAGCGTTGCCGGACGGGACGGTCCGTTACGAAATAAGCCGATCGCGCGGGCGTTATGGGCGCGTCGGAGTGTACGTTACGGCGCGGCCGGACGAGTCTCGGGATTCGGTCGCGCGTCGGTTAAGGCATGCTAGGGAGACCGTGCGCGGTCTTGCGGGAGCGTTAACATGAAAGCATTACGTTATATACTTGTCAGCATCGTTGTGGTTATGGGCTTTTCGATCGTTTTAATGGTGATCGAGCTGGCCAGTTTGTTTTTCTAACCTGGCGCGCCAGCGTCCGCCCGGCCTCGGTCGGGCTCTTTTATAAATAGTTGTATCCGTTGTTGACGGGGCGGTCAGTAGTCGATACAATCTTTACATCGACTACAGGAGCACACGACATGAATTTTACAACTTGGTTAAACGCACTGATCAGCGAAAAGAACATCGACATTGAGCAGACCCTCCAAGTCGAAGGCGAAAGCGGCACGAACTGGATCCCGGTCGAATGCGTACTGGAGGCGATCAAGTCCACCAGCAAAGCAGAGCAGCAGGGCATTAAAAAGACGCTGGTCGCGATCGACTTCCGGAACGGCGACGTGCTGCACTTTATAAAGCACCTCGCGCAAGCGGTCGCACAATAAAACAGACAGGGCCCCTCGGGGCTCAGGAGCTCGACAGCATGGCGATTGAATTGTACTGCGACGGCGCTGTTATTGACGACACGGCGGAAGAAAAACGCGGCGTTTGCCGCAGCTGCGACCGAGTAACAGACCGGGAAGTCCGAAGCGCCGGCGAGACCACGTGGTCGTTTGAATGCGATCAGTGCGAGGAGCTGGCCGCTAGCTAGCCGCTACGGTCAGGAGCTAGCCGCTACGGTCAGGAGCTAGCCGCTACGGTCAGGAGCTAGCCGCTACGGTCAGGAGCTAGCCGCCTCGGTAAGGAGCTAGCGGTCAAAATCGCACCCCGAACTCCCGTACTTGCAAAACTGCGGGGTACGCTGGAGCCCTTGGGAGAGTAAGGCTCCCGGCAGTTTCGACCAGACCCCGCACAACGAACTCTCTCCCGGCGCTGACGTGCGCCTCGTGCGCCCCGCCTGCTGTTTCCCTATATACACTACTACTGTACTATTATAACTTATAGAGTAAGGGGAGTAAGGGGGAATGTGTCGGTAAGGTCAGTAATAGCAAGGGTTCAAGGCCGCCCCGTAGTGGTCGGAAGTTACGGGAGGGCTAACAGTATCGGACCGCGTGCTATGCTGGCGGAAAGAAACCAGAGTTAGGAGTGTGGCCTCAATGTTCAATGTCAGAGACGAAGCAATCCGCCAAATGGAATCGGATCTAAAAACGTTTGCCGCGCGGGCGTTTCCGTTTGCTACGAAAAACACCGTTAATCAGGGCGCGTTTAGGGCTCGGACTTACGCGCAAGAAAACATCGACCAGAACATGACGACGCGAAACAAGTTTACGAGGAACAGCATTCGCGTAGAACAGACACGAGAGCTCACTGTAAGCCGTCAGGCGGCCGTCGTGGGGTCGATCGCGGACTACCTGGCGGATCAGGAGTTCGGCGCCACTAAGAGCGCGTCAGGCAGCGAGGGCGTGGCATTGCCGACGGCGTACTCGGCTGGCCAGGGCGAAGGGGCTCGGCCTCGTACCAGGCTACCGCGTAAGCCGAACAAGATGTCCAACATACAGCTGCGCAACCGCACCCAATCAGGGGCAAGCCGCAAGCAAAAGAATCTGATCGCGATCAAAGGCGCGGCGGCGTCGGGCAGGAAGTTCGTATTCTTAAACCTCGGCAGAACCAAGGGCATTTTTAAAGTCATGGGCGGGCGCAAGCGGCCCCGAATTAAAATGATCTATGACCTGTCCCGGCCGTCCGTTGTTATCCCGCGTAACCCGTGGCTCGCGCCTGCCTTTGAACGGGCGCGCGCAGACCTACCGGACATTCACCTGCGCTCGCTAACGTTCCAGGTAAGGCGCGCCGGATTGTTCAGGGGTTAGCGGCTAGCGGCCAGCTACAGGCCAGCACCGGGGCGGCTACCAGAAAAAAAAAAGGTACTGTGGAGCGTAGAGGCCAAGCCGCCGTTTTGATTCGACCG
>Ga0307974_1000123_pt1 | contig 42305 bp, 63 predicted proteins | sample OrgLakmetagen784_FD_201812 | JGI IMG/M metagenome (GOLD analysis project Ga0307974, IMG submission 201812) | Saline water microbial communities from Organic Lake, Antarctica - #784 | ecosystem: Environmental > Aquatic > Non-marine Saline and Alkaline > Saline | place: Antarctica: Organic Lake... | reverse complement strand
TCTCATCTTCAAAATTTAGTTTCTTACCAGCAATACTAAACCCTTGACAAGGAAATCCACCAATTAGTAAGTCGATATTTGGTAAGGTTACTAAATCAGCACCTATAACATCACCCATCTGTTTTGTATTTGGATAGTTGTCTCTAGTAACACTAATTGCCCTTTCGTCAATCTCATACGAAAAGTAATTATCTACTTTTATATTTAATCTATCTAAGGCAATTTGCCCACAACTCATCCCATCGAAATAACTTACTACATTCATAATATTTTTTCTATTTTAGCAGACCTCATCTTACATCTATATTCCTGCTCAGTGTATTCTATACCTTCTAACCACCAATTTTCTCTACCATCACACCATTCAACTGCTGGTCCATCCACTCTGTGTAATTTATCATTAATCATCCAAGCTTTACCATCATTAGATTCAATCGCTGGACTATCTTCTCTATGTCTTTTACCATTTATATACCATTCTTTACCGCCACTAAGGTATTCAACTGCTGGGCCATCCTCTCTGTGGTATTCACCACTCTTTAAAGTCCAACGTTTAGTACCAATATCATCTATGTTTAATTGTGTCTTCATAATAATTTATTAGCAATAATTTTTTTTAATACAACCTCATACACTCTACCATCGTCTAGAAAAGAAATTGTGCCATCAATATCGTAGGGAATTAAATCTAGTTCACCCCTTGTGCTAAAGTTTTTATATTTATGATGATTAATAAATTTCCTATCACTATCTGAATAAGTCATATTTAATAACTTTAATCCCTTAATATTTACAACAACCTCACCAATCTCATCTCCAAAATTTAACTCACCTTCTCCATTTCTTGCATAGATACCATAATTAACATCTATGTCAGCAAAATATATTGCCTTTCTTTTTTCACTAACATCTAATTCATAACCAGTTTTAAAACCAATTTCTTTTATAGAGAGTTCTCTTTTCTTTGATGTTATGTGTGAGACAAATTTATCATTCGTGTAAGTTACAAAAAAGTCATTGTTAGTATTTTGTTCGTTTATAAATTGAGATATATCAGTAGTTATGTATTTTTTCAAAATTATAAATATTTTATTCTATATATAAATAGTTATGAATACTAAAATATTTTGACAAAAAACTTAACTTATATTAAACTACTAAATTTACCACTGTATGTAAAATAGTATTTGTGTAAGTTACTTGCTTTCATTCCAAAAAATATTAAATCAATAGATGTGACGTTAGCATACCGACCATTCTCAAATGCTAAATCATTTTCAATAAATATTTTTCTTGTTCTTCTCCTTATTTTAACAATACGCATATATAAATTTATTTAATTTTATACAAAGATAACTATATTATTTTAAAAATATAGTAAATACTTTTTGATTTTTAATATATAAGGTTATGAAGTACTTACTTAAATTTAAAATATTTGAAAATAAATCTATTGATACCAAATTAACTAAAAAGATTACATTATATCATGGTTCTCCTTATAAGTTTAATAGCTTTAAACCACAAGACGACTTAAGCTATAATACATCTGGTCATCTTATGTCGGGTATTTCATTCACTGATAGTGTAGAAAGAGCAAAATTGTTTGCTGATATTTATCCCATAGAATATTATGATGATTTAAGAAAATTAAAGTCCTCATTCAGTGGTAATGACATTGATTCAATATTGATAAAAGTAAATAATATCAAAGCCTTATCAAAAATAGGTAACCCAGAAGATATTGAAATTGAGATTGAAAAGTTAATAAGGAGATTGGTAAGTAATTATGAAAAAACTAAAGAATTTTTTTCCTGGTTAGATGACTATAACTTGGCAAAAAAATTTGAAAATCAAAATAAATATAGTCTACGTGAATTAGAATCTCTTAAAGGTAAGTTAACTGAATCAAAAAGGCTTTCAAAATATACAATAAATAGTAATGAGGATAAAATTATCAGTGAATATAATTTAAAACTTTCAGAATTAGAAAATAAATATGTGAATGAATACGGATTTATATATACATGCGAGATAATTTATAACGAATTACATATTGGTAATGGGGAGTATATAGGATTTGGTTCTACTAGAGAAGAAATTCTTAATAATTTGCCAAGTGGTAACTTATTAAAAATAGAAGATTCTGATACTGGTCAATATATAGGAACTGAATTCATTGTACCAGACTATTCTATTAAGAATATTAAAATTAAAAAAATTGAGAAATATTAAAATTAAACACATTTAGGAACTATAATACCACTTTGGATATATACCCATTTTAAGGTCTGAACTAATTTTTTTATTTATTTTAATAGCTGCATCTTCTGTGATATTCAAAAACTCAATTTTATCAATATCCCCAACTCTACCAAAATCTCTCTCTTGCAACTCTTTGTATAATATTTCTAGTTCTTCCATTATATCTTTATTTTAACAATACGCATATATAAATTTATTTAAATTAGTTTTAATTTTATCTAGGAGAAAATTTGAAAAGTTTTTCCACTGCTTTCAATCCTTGACCTTTTTTGATAGAGTTATTTGCACTTGCTGATATTTCTTTACTCCAAATGCATTCAAAGTCACTAGGTGCTGTATACTCGCTAACAAAAACAATATGTCCTTGTTTACTCCAATTTCTACACACTTCCCAGAAAATATCACTATCAAATTTATCATTACCAACATATTTCCTCACACCTCTATATGGTGGGTCACAATAAATTAAACTACCATTTGGTATTTCCAAATCCCGATAATCACTACATATAAATTCTATGTCTTTTATATTTGGTTGTTGCCTCATCACATTGTTATATGCCTCTGTCCCATAGTTTCTTTTACCAGTATTATCTCGTCTGAAACTCCCCCACCACTCACAACCAAAAGTTAATTGTGTTCCCAAATACCCAACCAACTCTTTTTGGTATTTGTCTTTGTTATTTTTTACTAGATGAAAGTATTCTTCAGTAACTTCTTTTGGTGGTTGCCAATTATTTTGTAATGCCTTAAATAGTGAAATAATATATTTTTGATTATCAGCACCTATTTTTTCCCCAGGCACTTTATCAATCATATTTGCACCACCAACAAATGGTTCGACCCAAATTCTTTGTCCTCGTTCTTTTAACATTATCGGTAGTATTTCTTTTGCTATCCGATTTTTACTCCCCATATATTTCATGACTTTTAATAATTTGTTTTTAATGGTTTGTTTTTTGTCTTTAAATATGTGTTCTGGTTTCATACCAAAACTACCTCTAGTAGGTCGTATATAATCTTTTGTAGAACTTCCACTTATTTTAAAAAGCTTTTCCACAAAACTACACACGACACCAAATAAAAATAATAAAAGAGTTTCTGCATCCCCTGAGGTTATTTCTTTGTTACGTAATTTATCTGCTATATTTAGTATTTTTTTCTCTCATAATCTTTTACTATTCTTATTCATCACATTGTATACAACTCACTTACTAATTATGCTCTATGTTATAATGTTGGTAATAGTCTTCTTTATTATCAAACGGTTCACCGCAAACTTTACACTCACAAGTGTACAGTTCGCTTCGTTGTGCAACAAGTGGTATAAGTAGTTGTTGTACTCTTACTATCATTAATAAGTTTTCGGCAATCATACCATCTACTAATTTAGTCCTGTCCTTGCTTTTGAGTTCAGTTTCTCTTTCTTGCAACTCTTTGTATAATATTTCTAGTTCTTCCATTATATCTTTATTTTTAAACCCCACACCGAATTATAACACAATATGTTATTCTTAACCACTAGAACACCCAAGAATCTTCCGTTAAAGTACTTATAACAGACTTTATCATTTAGTGAATAAAAGGTGTTGTTATTTATTACAGAACATTCCTTTCAATGATTATATCCTCATCAGAAACAACTACGATAAAGTCTTTTCTTTTTACAACTAGAGGTGGTTGCTTTTCTAAATGTCTTAAGATAAGCAATGAACCTCTTTTAAGTTGTAGTTGTCTAGTCTTAATTTGTTGCAATTTAATTTCGACATCTAGTAAATCTTTATCAATTGCCTCTTTTTCTATAGCAATTTCCACAAGCATATCAGCACCTACCACATTTTCGTGTTGTATTTGGTTAACTATACCAGACCAACTTAAATCATCTATCATATTACTTATTTATTTAGTGTTATGTTTAAATTATTTACACCAAGCATTATAATAACAAAATCATATAAATTCAATTAAAAATCATACTTATCTGTTCTGCTTTTAAGAAACCTTGTTATTTTCTTTGAACAAAATATTCTTTCAAACCAATTTAATTCCATAATAAACTTTTCAGATTCTATGTATCTTTCAGTTAGTTTTTCTATTTTGTCCAAAGAATATTCTGCTATCTTTTTAGTATTTTCCATATTGTTATTTTTAATTATATTTATCTACATTTAACCGTATATAGCTAATTCTTAATTGTTTATTTGCTTCAATGAGCATCATACACAATTCTTTTTTAGAACTTTTCATATACATATCTAATTTCTCATCGGTTGTCATTTCTATTTCTTGTAACATATCTATTAATTTAGTTAATTATTTTTATTTGAGCATTATAATAGCTTAATAATATATAGAACTATTTATTTTTGTGATCTTCACAAAAATCCCCATATAATTCAGTAGGTATCTTATCACAGACACCACATTTATAAATAAAGTGTTTATTGCCAAATATTTTTGCTAATAATCTTGTTAGTGGATTTTGGAACAATACATGTTCTGATTTGTTATAATATTCTGTTTTCATAGTTAAGGGTTTTAGTTTAATTCACCATAATATTTAAATCCTACTATCAAGTCTGCAATATCTTTACCTATAGTTCCTGTAACATTATGAAACCATATTCCACTGCTTGTGGTCTGAATTACGATGTTGGATATTTCACCACTAATTTTCAATCTTGAATAACCACCCAAAGACATTATTTTTGATTTTTCTTTAGCTACTCTTATAACTTCACTTGTTATTAATTTCATTTTTAGTTATTTTAATTCAGCTTAGTTGCTTTTGATACACCAAAGATAATGAATATAATTTAAATACCAATGAAGTTTTGTAATTAATATTTCGTTTTAGAATTTTAAGAGAAAGAATACATATACATTTAAGAACTATACTAGTTACTTTGGGTATATAATCATTTCAATATCAGAATTAATTTTTTTGTTTATTTTAACAGCTTCATCTTCTGTGATATTTAAAAACTCTACTTTATCGATATCACCAACTCTACCAAAATATGTTTCTTTACCAACTCACCAAGTTAATATATTTCACTATATTTTAAAATATCTATGTTGTTTATTTTCACACCATCTAGATTTTCTGATTTTATAAAATAACCGTCCTCTGTTTTTTCTGAGTTTATAACAATATTTGATGGTGCATCCACGGATATCAATGCAACTTTATCAACTTTTGTTTTACCAATTAAAAAACCAGCATAAAACTGTGCTTGTCTTTTATTGTTATAAAAATAAATTCCATTCTTACCTAAGTCAGAATAATATTGATATTCAATGTATGGTTTGGGTAAAAAGCCATTTTTCTTAATATTATTAGCAATTTCTGGTGTTGTTATATGAATTAGTTTCAAAGAGTTTGTAGAATTTTCATTAAAGAACTGTTCAAAGTTCTTTACCTTATTTATATATTCTCTCATTTCTATGCTTATGATTTCATTTATATATAAATATTAAAAAATCAATAACACACTCTTCTTTTTCTTTCAAGATTTTTATTTAGTTCTTTTATTAAAGTTCCTACATTAACCTCATCCACATATAACAATATGTATTGTATTAATAACTACTTTGGCTTTCATCAGAATAGTACTTACTCCCCTTTAAATAATCTATGGCTTGCTGTATCTCTTCATGTCTACTAGAATCGCACCATTTATACATTTTTTCCAATGTTACAAGAGCATTAAATAATGCATTACTTTTTGTTTCATCCTCTAAGGAAATTCCATTATGACAAACCAAATCGAAGTGTGTAAATACATCAATGTGTTCTTCCCATATTTCTATTGCTAGTTTCATAATTTTCATTTAATTAAGTTAACTGATAAGTTATAACACACTTGGATAAGTGCCTATCTGTACAGACCATTTTCTCTTTAGCATTCCATCATTGGTTTTTTTCACACCTTCCAAAGTCCCATAATCTCTTATATTACTTTTTAATGGGGTTTCTAACCAAGGCATGCCTATATTTATTTGTAATATCCATAATTGTATTTCTTTAAAATTAGAACCTCTTGTACTCCAATAATAAGAGAACCAATCCTTGCGTACTTTTATATCAATGTATAGTACCCAAGGCATCTTTCCAATAGCACTATATAAATACAATGCTCTAATATATTTATCGCCTCGTAATTTGTTTAAGTGAGATTCTGTATTTTTATCCATAATACCTATTTTTTACCTTGTAGCTTTTCTACTTGAAACTCTAGAAAAGCACAATAAGTTTGTAGATATTCCTCTGAACCCACTCCTTTAATAGTTGGGGTTTGTTCTTCAAATTGTTCTTGTAATTTAGTTTTTTTAGTTTCCATAATTTATTAATATTTTGTTTAATACTACTTTAATGCATTCTCACAATCACTTTGCCATTTCTTGTTCTCAAATAGAAAAATAGGTTTTAAGTCAGTGTCTGTTTTTATGAAAGATAGCTCAATGCTATCATCATCAATATGCCATTTGAATCCCTTATTATTTAAGTGTTCACTTTTATTTTCAAAGTTTGTAAATATTATATGCTCTCTTTTTATACCAACTCTATCAGCAACTAAAAATAAGTCATCATTCCAATCTTTACTAGAGCTATATGCCTCACACTCATTTCTTAATTCTAGGTTTTCAAGTGTCTTATCTATTAAGGCACTCAATAGCTCATTAGCATCTAAATCACTATATAGTTCTTCTAAATATTCTTTGTTTGTTTCCATATTATTCGATGTTTGGTATATGTTTTTTTAAAATATTTATGATGTGAAATTGTTTAATCCTTAGCATAGCTATACATTTTAATTCATCAAACCAATTTATATTAGATAATAATTTAATAACATCTTCTCTATATTCCTTGTCTATTTTTATTTTGTACTCACCACTATATGATTCGCCTTCTTTAAGAATTTTACCAGCACTACCATTCCCCCAATAACACATCCTCAAATCAAAGTCTAAAAAATCGATATATCCTTTGCTATCTTCTCTCATAATTTTTACACTTTTTAGCTTGTTTTTAGGTCTTTTATTTAGACCAGATTTTGGTCTTTTATAAATATTAAAACAACAGTTTAAGCTTCTATCGCTATACTTCACTTTGCCCAAATCTTCACTATGTATTAGGTCAAATTCATATAAGCTATTCGTATTCCATAGTTGGCTAATGGGCAAAATAAAGGCTATATAGTCTCCTAATTCAATACTTTTCTTAAAGAACTTTTGGGCTAAATTCATTCTCCTTCCAAAAGGAGGGTTCCCTATTATCAATCTACCGTATAGGTATTCACAGTCTAATTCCAAGTAGTCTTGTTCCTTAATACTTTCATGCTCTGGTTCAATATCATAAGATTTACAATTAGAAGGTATTTGTAAACTAAAAGCACCCTCCCCAGCACTTGGTTCTATAACCTCGCTTATATTTTTATCACTAATTATGTCATACACTTTATCTATGCAGTACTTTGCAGTCTCTATTGGTGTGTAATATTTATCTAAATCTATCTTATTGCTCATATTTTTATTTCAGTTTTATTTATTTTTACAAATATCAATAATAAGTCGGAATAACTTTTTCGATAAAGGCTACTTCCTCTTCGGTTAAATTGAATTCTTTAATTAATTTTTCATCAGTCCATTCTTGTGAAAAATCTAACCAAGGTACTAAGGTCAATTCACCACAGTCTATATCACTTTTGTTTTTAAATATAGATAAACAAAACATAAATATTTTGGTTTTAAAATATTTAAGACAATTATTAGCTTCTAACTCCGTAGGGAAGTTTAAGAACATGTGTTTATTCACATCTTTTTCGACAATTAGTCCTTTCTCAATTATTGTATAGAAATCATTTTTAAGCATATTCGTCCCTTGTCCTATATTAACATGTCCTCTTATTCTACCTAGATTTATAACATAATCTGGATTATTACTCACATATGAGTCTCGCTTTGATATACTTATTTTTTTTGAATTTCTAGGTTTGTTTGTATTAAATCTCATATTACCCCACACATTACAATTATGACTTATTGTAATTATCTTGTCTTTAATAGAGATATATTCATCTGTATTATATTTATTTATATCATTAATATCTAATATTTTTGTATATATGTCATTAATCTCATCTTCTAGTTCTATTGTGTTAGTGAGCGTTTGCTTGTCTATGTATGTGATAACACAAGGAACAAATAATGATATTCCAAAGATCCCATTCCCATTGAAAAGTTTAATATATTTAAAATGTCCATTAATTAGTTCCTTAATTAAAGTAAACCTTTTCATAGATGACTTCTCATCAATTACCCATGTAGAAGGATGTACATATAACAATTGATTGGATATTTGATATGATTTAGTTAAGAATTTCAAGTCCATACCACCATTATATGGTGGATTACCAACAATAATATCAAACTTATCTACACCCCAAACATCTCTCATATGATTATCAAAGGATTCGTCAAGAAAACTACCAGTATAAATATTAAGAACATATTCGTCATAAGGATCAAATCCACATAAATACAAAAACATGTTTTTTGGTTGAAGTTCGGCAACATAAATCATGTTCTCCATAATATGTCTATATCTTTTTTCTTCATCTTTCTCCCAATCACTAAGCCCATCCATTAAACGTTCAACAACTACACACGGAAATATACCGACACCATTACAATTATCCAACCATTTCAATTCAGGATTAGACCACACTTCTTTAGGGAGTTTATCAAGCATATCCTCTACTAAAGATATAGGTGTCATTACCTCTCCAAACTTTTTCTTTTCAACATCTCCCACTTCTACATATCTACGTAACATCTTAACCACAGTTTTTATATGTTGTGATTTAGATACAGTGTTGTTATCAACTATTTTACGAAGCTTAACATAAAGATCCCTATCCTTATCTAATATAGATAGAATAGCCATCCTCTTTTGTCTATCAGTTAAGCCTTCAAGGGTGGCTTTAATTGATATATCAAGACCTGATACCTCATCAATCATCATCTGGTCGATTAACTCTTCGTAGTGGTTGTTATTTTTCATGGTTTTGTTATTTATTTCTACAAATATAGTTAATATTTGGTTATAAAAAAATATTAATAAGAATACCTATACATAGTGTCAATTATAAAAGTTCACACATACTTCTAATATTATTTTGTGAGTAGTCAAAGACTTCTTTATCTAATTCACTTCCTAAATACTTTTTATTTTGTATAATACAAGTTTTTGCAAAATTCCCTGTACCACTAAAAGGCTCAACCACTAATCCATTTTCTGGGCAGTAACACCTTATTAAAATATCATAAAGCTTCTGTGGTTTACTTGGTATTTTACCAGTATGGGGTTTATTAAAGTGTAAATGGTCTCGTATCCAAATACCATCTTCGTTTTTTTCAAATTGCTTACCATCTTCTTCATATCCTTCAAATACTTTCTTATTTCTTTTAAAAGACTTTGTACTCTCATTATAATCTTCACCAGTGCGTTCGTTGAAGAAACTTTTTCTACTATCAATAACACAATGATATATTTTTTGATGAGAGACTAATGGCATCCTTTTAGAAACCCAAGCACCACCATTTGTAAATGTCCAAACTATTTCACGCCTGAAAATATGATTTATCTCATTCCTTAGATCAAAATCAAAAGGTTGTTTTGTGAAGCATAAGATATTCCCTGTTTGTTTCAATACTCTTACTGCTTCTCTTATTAAACCCTGTTTGTTAAAGTTATTCCAATCTTTGTAGTTTGGATCAAGTATTAACAAATCGACACTCTCGTCTTTTAAACTAGCTAGTAAATCAAAGCCATCAATGTTATATATGTTGTTATGTTTCATTTTTTTAAATTATACTTATAATAATCGCTGTGTGAATAAACGTTCAGTGCTTTGTTTAATACCACCTATTAACTCATTTCTACTGGGTGTGTTTTTAACTTTTTTTCCCTAGTATTTTATTTATTTTCATAGACCTTGTAAAGACCTTGTATTCTTTATCAGTATGTTCTTTACCATATAACCACCAAGATTTGCTACCGTTGCTCCACTCAACTGCTGGTCCATCTTCTCTATGTAATTTACCATTTATATACCAAGCATTATATCTATCAAACCATTTACAGTAATCAGTATTCTGTCTTTGAATAGCTGGTCCATCTTCTCGGTGTAAATCACCATTAGGTAATTCCCATCTTTTAATACCGTGATCATCTATAATTAGCTTTGATTTCATAATTAATATCAATCAAGTGTTTTCATACAACCTCTACCATTACCCTTTTCTTACCCATTCTTACCAATGCTGCGAATTTATGATTAGAATCGGTAAGTGTATATTCCTTCTCATCTTCCCAGTGTTTTAGTATAGAAACAAATCCTTTATATAATTCCTCATCATAATCACCCTCTCTATCTTCATTATCCATTATATCTATGTTATATGCTAAGTTTAAATCTTCAATGGTTCTTATGTCTTTTAAACTTATGATAGAGTCATTGAATCCAAATTCATCTAGGCTAAAAATTATATCAAATTTGTCAGCATCATATAGCTTTTTGTAATCTTTATGTAATAAATCCCAACACATATCAAAGTTTTCATTCTCACCTAAATATTCTAACATTTCTTCTAGATTTACACACCCACCAAGAGGTGATTCATCAACTGGGAATGTTTGTGTTATGCCACCATCTTCGAAATACTCAATATATCTTTCAATTTGATCATCATAGAAAGTATTCTCTGGTGTATGTTCTAGTTCTTCTACATACACTATAGTATCATTACCAGATAGTTCATACAATATACCATCACAATATTCATAGTCATGAAAGCTATCTCTTACTGTTCTAGTTATTTCATATTCATCATCACCATGTAAATTATAATAATCTGTTTTTTCTGTTATGTAATTTTTATTAATTTCTTTATTACGGTCATCAAAGGTTTTTATGTGTTTCATAAAGTATATATTATTTCACACCATTATCTTCTTGCCATTTCTCTACTCTTTCTTTAGAGACACCATAGTATTCTTCACTAAGTTCAATACCTATAAAATTACGACTAGTATTTAAACACGCTAATCCAGTTGTGCAACTACCCATTGTGTTATCTAATACTGTTTCGCCCTCATTTGTATAAGTCTTTACCATATATTCAAATAGGGGTATAGGCTTTACTGTTGGGTGACTTTTAGAGGTGTCTGTATTAAACTTCTGCCAGGTAGAGGGTACTCTTAAATTTGATAGTTTGTTTTTCTTCCGACCTTCAAATTCTCTATAATTATCAGATTTACTTTCAAACTTTACATTATACTTGACTCTATCAGCACCTGCACCAGTCCTTTCTTGCATTTGCTTATTATAAGTCCATTTGCCTTTGCTAAAAATCAACACTTGTTCGTGTTCCTTCATTGGCTCTCTGACAGTATTCGCAAAATTACTACCTCTATTTTTTATCCAAATCCATTCGTGCTTGAAATACTTAACTTGACTCATTATTAAGGCACTTGTAAATGGTTGTGATGCAGTCAAAGCAATTACACCTGTTGGTTTAAGTAACTTCCAATATAGTTCCCACATAGGCTCAAATGGTATTACTGCATCCCATTTATTACTTGTTGTTCCATATGGTAAATCACAAAGTATCATATCAACCACAACACCTTTATCTACTAATTTTTGCATTTCTACAAGAGTTTCGCCTTGTATTAAATCTATACTCATATAATTTAATTTAAATCACTACTAGTCATTTATATACAAGTTGTGTTTAAAAGTTTAGAATATGGCTTAGATAGATTCCATTAGTTCAGGTATAAATATTACAATTGGTAGGATTCATCCCAATAGTTTTTTTATTTTTATAGATCTTATTCTAGATTTACGCTCTTGGTCACTAAGTTGAATACCTTTTATGTACCAAAATTTATCACCATTAATCCACTTAACAGCAGGCCCATTTTCTCTGTGTAAGAGACCATCTAGATACCACCTTTTTGTCAAGTTATCATCAATAGTTAATCCAGATTGCATAATTTTTATTTATATTCTACAAATATATGAAAAAGTTTTTAAATATACTAATTATTAAAGTCAATGTATTGGTAATCCCCCTTAGTGATTGCACCTAATTTTGAATATATTCTAGGAATTTGTTTTTTATTGCTTCTATTGGGAAGATAAGAGAGAATACCTTTAATATCATTGCTAGAGAAATCAAATAAGGCTTTGTACATTTTAGTACCAAATCCTTTACCTCTATGTTTTTTATCGATTTCAACTGATCCTATTGATAAGTAGTTGCCTTTCATGTCATCATTATTAACAGTAGTTCTATTAGCATCTAAAACACCACATTTTGTCCATTTGCCATTGCCTTTAACATATTTTTTATGCCACAAAGTTATATACCTGGCATTATCTTTGTCATCAACAACAATCCTATAATCCCCATTATCATATACAATTTCTTTTCCATGCTCATCCACTAGTAGAACTTCTCTTTCTTCATCACGCTTAATGGTTTCTTTTAAATATTGTGTTATTGTAGTTGCTATGTTTTTACTTATGTTCATGTATTATAATTGATTTAAACTATATATAAAAAAAGCATATATAGTATATGGGGAGTAAATTAAATATAGGACGTAGAAATTTTTCTGGCTCATCAGTCCCACTCGGAACTAAGATGGGAAAAATTTTAATTAATAGCGTAGATTCTAGAATTATACGTAGTGTCATAAGGGAGTGTATTAAAAGTGGTAAACCAGAGAAAGTAAAACTATCTGAATCTACCAAATATGATATACATGTTGCCAAGTTAATATATAAATCAAGATAATTAATTTGTATGAAAAATGTTAAAAGATTTAAGAGATATTTCATTAATGAGGCAGTAAAGCAATTTGAAATAGATGAAAGTGTCGATTATAAGATTGTTTATAGGGGTCAACCAGACAATAGCACTAATATTTCTCCTAATAATCACATATGGGTTACTTATGATATTGATTTTGCTAGGATATACGGTATAGTTAATTCATTTGAAATGCCTAACACACTTAATATATTATATTCAATAGATGATTATACTACTTGGGAGGAACTTATAGACGAGTTTGAATTTGGTGGGGATTATGATGAGTATAAATATGAACCGAGTAATGCTTTCATTTATTTTTTGAAATCAAAGGGATATGATGGTTTCGAAAATGGTGAAAATATACTTATATTTAATAGGGATAAGTTAATATATAAATAATGAAACATATTAAACTATTTGAGAACTGGAATAATACATATGATTTAAAAGAAGAATTTGATTACGGGAGTGTATTGGGAATACTACAACATGACTTCTATGGAATAACTGACATTATGAACAAGTATGGAGATAGTGAAGATATTTTAAGGACTCTACAAGATAATTATGAGGATTTGTTTCCTATTGCTATTCTTAAAAACATAAATGTATTTGATAGTAAAAGAGGTAGTGGGTATGGCAAAAAATTATATAAAATATACGAAGATTGGGCAGTTTTAAACGAATGTGAATATTCTTTATTAGTATCTGACTCCGAGGAAAATCAATCAAAGGGATTTGACTTAGATAGATGGTATATATCACTAGGATATACAAAGATAGGAAGCATCAATGATAATTCTGTTATGATTAAAGATTTAATATAGTCTTTATTTATTATAGTTTTTTATAAATTTTTCATACTTAGGTCTTGACACATTACCATCTAGATCAAATATAACTAGATTCCTATTGTCATCATAACCCCAATTATCCCATAGTGTGTCTATTTCTATACCACCAAAATGTTTCTCTAGTTCAGATATTTTTTTCTTTGCCAAATCATACTCGTAACGTTGTTCTTTATTAACTAGTTTTTTGTATAATGTCTTCCCACTCATTATCTCCTCACTAGCCATATTCCAAGCTCCTTCGTCTGGCATTGCATCTCTAGAGATATAGTCATGAACTATACCATAAAGGTATTTAGACTCATTGTATACTTTGGCATCGTGAAACTTTACAGTATGTGGTGGATTGGAAGCCATAGCCATCTTAGTCATATAGTATTCTGATAGGGAGTTAGTCATTTTACAAACAACTAGTGCGTTGCCTATGTTACCTATATATGCAGTTCCTAACTTACCACTACCTATTAATTCTAAGTTTTCAACATTTGGGAATAGGGATTCTAGATTTTCTTTGATGCCACTAGACTCGTTAAAACTCTTAATATACTTCATAATTTATATACTAATTATAATATATGGTTATTATCTCGTTAAGTATGCTAACTTTCCGACTACTTCAGTTCTCTCTTCATGATAAATAATTATCATTAAACTGTTTATTATATTTATTTAGTGTATCATTTCTTTGTTTTTTTTTGTGAAAGTGCTCTATTTTTATCTTCATATTTTATATCATGTTGTCTACACCACTCTAGTTCTAGTTCATCAGTTTGTGGTATAGCATTTAATAAATCATCATCTGTTAGATATTGTGCTACAAATTCATGCTTGTGATATTTATAAGATTCTATTATTATTGGAACAGGAATCAATACCATTAATAAAAAATCTATAAGTTTTGAATGTATACCATATCTAATACTAAACATCTCTAGAACATAATAACTACTGAGAGTCCGTGTGGGTGGTCTTAACCTAAAAATAGGGTTTTTTCTATCAGAATATTTTACACTTTTAGGTATTCTAAATCTAATAAGTTTACCTTTTATTTCTTCACGATAATATGTATTCCATATAAGGTTAATACATATGTACGCAGCCACTATTAATGCTTCTATCATTAGTTATTTTTTAAATTATTATTAGTACAAATATAGTTTATAATTTTTAATTATACCATATATTTAACATCTTTAGTTTAATATCTCTTATCCTCATTTTATACACTGCTTCTGATAGTTTAATACCGTTTATATACCAGTCATTTATATAATTACCAAAGGTAACTGCTGGACCATCTTCTCTATGGCGTTTACCATTTAGATACCAACCTTTATAATCTCCATACACTGACACAACTGCTGGACCATCCTCACGATGTAAGTCTCCATTTGGCAATTCCCATATAATATTACCATTTTTATCAATACGTTTTTTTGATTTCATATAATATTTTTATATTATTACAGAATTTCCTTTAATCTATTATTTGAAATATCACAATATTCATCTGAAAGTTCACTAGCTATAAAATTTCTTTTATTAATCAATGCCATTTTTGGTGTTGTTCCACTTCCACAAAAAGAATCATATACTATATCACCTTCATTACACCATGATATAATATGATCATTAGCTAATGACTCTGGAAATTGTGCTGGATGTCCCTTAACCTTATTATTTGTTGTTATGTCCCAAACATTGCCTCTCTGTTTATAATCAGATACAGGATTTTTAGTATTATCACTTGTAGGTACATTTTGATTGTTTTTTTGATAGAATGTTCTACCAGTTGTTTTCTTTCCTTTGTGCTTACATTCAACCATTATAGGATTAAATGTTTTTACCTTTCCTTTGCTAAATATAAACATATATTCAAACTCTTGCTCATATCTATTATGTGTTAATGGTATGTATTTAGTTTTTTTATAAATCATAGTGTCGTGTAGATTAAAGCCTATTTCTTTAAAATAAAGAGCTTGTTTAAAAGATGTGCCACTCTCACTGCCTTTAGTAGTTTGATCACCAACAACCCAAACAAGAACACCACCTTTCTTAGTTATACGGTATAACTCTTTTGCTATTTTTTCAAATTCAAAAGAATATCCATTGTACTTTCTTAAGTCGTCATATGGTGGTGATGTGACAGTTAAATCTATAAAATTATCAGACATCCTTTTCATAGTATCTAAACAATTTTCATTATATACCTTATTTATTTCCATAAAGTATATATACGAATCTATAAGTTTCCTATAACAAAAAAAGGGATCTCTAATTAGAGATCCCTTTTTTGATTTAGATTAATATTACGCTAAACTAGTCTCAGACTTTTTATTAGATTTATTGCTATCTTCAACTTTATCTTCGGCAGTAGCACTCAAATGTGCATGATGTCCTTTTTTTAATTTTTTAACATCTGGTGAAGATTCCAAGAACTGTACTACTTTTTCATTTAAAAACCATTGATAGCCATCCGCAAAATCATCTGTAAATTTAGGATTGCCTTCAATCCTTATAGCATAATCCTCCAATCTTTTTTCTACATATATGTTATGTCCAAATTCATTTATCTGATCATATACGTCTGAAAATAACACTGTATTAGATTGAAGGTTCTCTGCAAATTGTCTTATTTCAGAATTTTTTTCATTCAATAAAACCTTACTGGTTTTATAACACCATTTAACTAATAGAACTTTATTATCAGCCGATTTGAAATAGATATCTTTTTCAGTTTTGCTTTTAGTTTTCTTTCTAGGAAATGGTTTTTTCTTCGTATGTTCTTTGATTTCTGGTATGACAATGCCAATATCAAATCCTAATTTATAAGCAACATTATCTATATACACTTCGTTTGATTGCTTGGGGAAATAATCTTTACTTCTTATGTTAGATTTAACATCGTGTGTTACCTTATTATCGTTAACGTCATAGTGGAAATAGTCACTAGTTTGTATATTATAGATTCCTTCTTTATTAGTGTATTCACTATGATTGATAGTCAAGCCTTCAAATCTAGATTTTACGTTTTTGTCTGTTACTTGAACATTATCATTGTACAACCTAACACTCAATGGCTTAGACATATCAACAGGTATTTCAATCAATTTATTACCTCTGACCTTAATGCCTTCTAACTTGCCATTTTTAATATCAGACATAGCTTCGGTAGTTAATATAGCAGTCACTCTAGGTGTGTTTTTAGCTATTTTCTTATTATAGCCTAGCAAAGACACTTCCTCATCATCATTGATATATTCTTTGATGTATTTGTCATAATCTACTAAAGGCTGTGATCTTTGTATTTTTGCCTCATTTAAAAGTTTCATTACAACTTCTTTTATCAATGAGGGATCAAGTGTATAAAAAAAGTTATCAACAGATCCTAATTGGTGCGGTGTTTCAACACCATCTATTCTAATCTCAATATTAGTATTAGGTGTCCAGTGTTTAACATCATCAGTATTTAATTGATTTATTACTTTACTAGCATCACCTAAATACTCTGCTATTTTATCTTTATTTACTTTCCACTTCTTAGAAATACTTGGTCTAGATACTCCTAGAGCTTCTATATAATGCCTTGCCATTAGCTGTGATCCTACAAAAATGGGATCAAGATTAACTCTAGATGAATTCTTCTCAGAAAGCTTACCGTTCTGGTATACACTTAAACCAATAGAATTATAATCACTTATACATCCGATGGCTTCGTTGTTATATATTGGCTTTTTATTAGAAATAACTCTATTCTTACTCATAAGACCAGGCTTGACATTATTATCATAAATAAAGTTAGGAAAGATTTTTAATTTTATTGTAGCACTTAATTTCAAAGGTTTAGAACTATCAAATGGATTAGGGATTTTAACATTCTTTACCTTAGTCTCAAATTCCTTAATCATAAAATCATCCCATAAACTTATATTTTTTAAAGGAATACTGTGCTTAGTCCTAAGTCCAGTTTTATCATCATATGTGCTTTCTCTTATGTACTTAATATTAAGAGATGGGGGTTGTCCATTAATTCCCTTTGTCATTTCTAATATACTACTAGAAATAGCCATCATTGTGTTTATGTTTTTGGTCTTAGTAATATTATTATTACCACCATAGTAGGCATCATCACATCTGTATAGGTATATAACATTGTTTTTGTTATAAAGATCTATATAATCTGCTTTTGTGCTACCCTTGTTTAATAAACCTTGTAAGAATCCATTCCATTCATTAGATTTGTCTTCAATAAGTAGACCATCTTTAGCACCATCTCTTGATATTGAGAACGTAGATGCCTTAGTTCCATTACCAATCTTTGAGTGTATCATATACTCACAATTTTTAATATCATCAAGAAGGAACATAGCTGTTTTACCACCACTGCCTTGTACTCCATTCCCACCTGTTTTATTGAAGTGTAAAGATCGTATAATATCTTTATTTGATTCAAACTTTTCACCATCATGCACTGCACATACCCATTTTTTATTATCTCTCGTAAAATTAAAAAATAAGATATTTTTAGCACCATGCCCTGTTGCATTATGAGCCATCTCTCTCCCAGCTAGTGGGAATTTGTTCATTGCATCATGGTTTTTTGCTAATTGAACTCTGGTAAAATCAATTGCTTGCTCTAATTCTGGATTTGTTTTCATAATTTTTACTTTTTCTGTTTTACTCATTTTTACCTTTTTTTATATTTATATTAGGCAAATATACAACTGTTTATTTGAACTACTATTATTTTATAACTTTTTTTGTGATAACTTTAACATACATATTATTTTAACTGAAAGTTCTTTTAACATTAGTAAGGCTTGAGTCAATTTTTAAAAAACTAAGACTATTTCCATCTATGTCATGATCCTCTGTCACTCCTTCTAGTCCAAAATGTAGTGCTTGGTGTTTTATAGGACCATCATATTTGAATTTCAACTTTCTAGACTTCTCTATTTTAGATACAGACCAATATGATGATGTATTTATCTCTTCTACTAGAATAACCAAATCTTTTTAGAACTAACTAAGTAGTGTTCAATTTGACCAGCCACATTCGTCACTGTAACATCATATTGAGTCTTTCCGATGTACTTATTAAAAAAATTTTTAAATATCATATTTTAATTATATTTATTTTGCTAATAAATCAAGAAAGTGTTCAGCACCTAAATTGGCAATAGCAAGTCGGTCTGTATAGTTTAGGTATTTACCTACTTTATTATTTTTTTCTCTATACCAACGCTCACTATCTATTTGAGCCATTGCTATATTTGCAACCCAACCTTGTCTATAATCTTTGTCTTCTAAACCTTTGTTTAAATCTTCAATAGTTTTTTTCATATTTTTATTTATTTGTTATAGATTAAATGCGTTATTAAGTTGTATCAAGTATTAGCTATAAACTAGTTAGTCTATAAGTCATTACTTCCCAACAGTATTCACCATCAACTGTTACGGTTGTATAGAGCCTCTTAGGTGTTTGTCCAACTACTCTTACTTTACTACTGTTCGCAAGATCCATGTCTAATCCAACAGTCTGTCCAATAATTAAGACCCTTCGAAGATTATTTCTATCTAAGTTTGTAACTTCGCTACCTTTTTTATAAAATTATGTCGTAAAACACATTGGTCTTCAGCCGATGTGATGTAAGGCATAGATAAATATACAAATAAAGTCCAAAATGTCAATAGGGAAGGTAGACTTACTAATATATATATGTCAATGGATGCCTACCTTAACTGGATGTGTTAGTCCTAATTAAATAAATATATGGTAAGGGACTTGCCATTACAAAGGTGGAGGGTAAATAAGACTTTAGTGATAAAGCAAACTCTATGAAACCCGAAACACATTAGTCTTTAGCTAATGCGTAGTTCATTTTCTTTCATTATACATGTATTGTATTTAATCAATCATTATAATCTAATAAGAATTGTTACTTAGATTAATCCTTTATATATATGGGTTATTGTGTTTACATTCCATCCATTTCCTATGACACCAGTTGCCATTCTATAACTAATTGATTTAGTATAACCGATTGGTAAATTCTGCATCAATTCGCACTCTCTCCTTGTTGGATATCTATAAATCCCATCTTGTTTAAAGACAATAGAATCTGTCGGTTTTTTTTCTTGACTTTTCATAATTGTAGGACACTTATCAGAATTTATATCTATTGCTCTATTTCTTTTTCTATCTAACTTATTTAGACCCTTTCCTCTTAAAACTAAAGAATCATCATATTCCTTGCAATGTAAGTCTTCTAAGAGTAATCCCAAATCTTTTGGTTGCTCAATATTTTTGATATTAGTCCAATAAAGCCTCTTATAACCTTTCTAGAATTCTGTTTTAATATATACAGTATGAAATATCTAAAAACATCATTTAAAAAGTTCATAAATGAATCTACCACTGATAAGATATTATATCATGGTTCTCCATACAGATTTGAAAGCTTTAGACCAACAACTACATTTTTACAGATGATAGGAGTTTTGCAGAAGATTATTCAGACCAGAAGTCTTTTGATGCTGAAATGGATTCTGAAACAAACATATATACAGTTAAACTACTTGGGAATATATTTGATGCTAGTGATGAGAAAGAACTAAAGGAATTATCTATGACTTTACCAGAATCAATAAAATTTTCTTATAATAATTTTGGATTTATAGCAGAATTACCAAAAGAAGAATTCTTATTAAATATGAGAGGATATGATGTGATTGAACCACTTGAAGGGATTAATAATATGGAAATTGGTGATACATTTCCTGATCCAATGTATGATAGAGAGGACTTTATGATTGTCAAGAAGGATAATAAACACGCTTTTGTAATAAATAAACAAAGATTTGATAGAGATTTGGAATCTTCTATTGGTAAAAACAAAGAAATAAGAGACTTAATTTTAGAATTTGCTAAAAAACAAGAGAATCGAGACTACATACCTGAACATTTGTATAAAGCATATGTTGAAACATTTAGAAGCAATGGGGATTGGTTAGGTAAACCAAGTTCAGAAGAAATTGATAAATTTATAATATTAGAAGAACAAGTTAGAAGGGAAGCTATAGAGAGTGATTTAAAAAAGGGTTATACTAAGAAGTTTGTGCTTGAACCAACTGAGATAGAATTAGATGACACTTGGAGATATTACGAAAACCAAACTATAAAAGAAGCAATAATTAAATTAGGTTATGATGGATATGTGGCTAAGGAAAGTAAAAAAATACTTATTGTATATTTAGACCAGACAAAGTAATTGAAATAGTTAAATATGAATTTCCAATAGGTCATGAGTTTGATAATTATGATGATATTAGAAATATGCATAAGTTTGATAAGGAAATTTATGAAAAAATAAAAGTTATGAAAAATTACAATAAAGTATCACTATTCATAAATAAGTATGATATATATAGAGCCTTCAAGAAAGGCTTGACACCAGATGAGTTTTTGGATAGTTTCTTTAAAAAATATAAAGATGAGCTTTAATTGTTTAACAGTTCATTCAATCTAAATTCTCTAATACACTTTTTTATAATATCATTATTTACAAAATCAGTAGCATCTACACAACGGATTAAAAGTTCGTTATATTCATCTTCTGATATTTTCTCTACATTATATATTTCTTGTAGATAGTACTCAATTTTAAAATAGTTATTTGAATAATTTACAATGATTACATCTATTGATTCATTCCATAACACCATAGAAAGTTGTCTATATACATTAATTAACATAATAAAGTCTTTAATTTACCTTTTCTAATAATAGATTTAAATCGAACCTCATCAATTGGTCTAATTCGATGGTATGTTATATAATGCATTTCAAGTTTTTTATCAATATCTTTGGTTGCTACTGGCTGAAATTTTTGTAATATTTCCTGTATGTAATCATAATATTCAGATTTTAAAGAATGGAAAGTACCAGTGTACATATTATTATTATAATTCATAACTAGTACCGTTTCTTGTAATTTTTCTGAAACATATGAATCGTTTCTAAAAAATAAAATAATATTACTATCCTCTAACACATTATACAAGATTCTTTTTTCCATTTGTTATTTTTCACAAATATATGTAAAATATATTAATATAACTAGAGTTATTTATTTTAATATATATATTAACATATTAAAATAAATATAAAAATGCGTAGAAATTTCAATAAGATTGGTGGTTCAAATATGAAATACATAAATGATTTAAATACTGTAAAGCTTTTAGAGAATGTAAAGCAGACTAAAAGTTACATAGAAAAAAAGGCTAAAGATGAGAATTATGACACAGAAAATTCTTATAAGATACTAGATGAATTAAAAAAAATTCTAAATAAAACACCTGGATTAGTATTTAATTTTTTCAAATATGTTATTGAACAAGATGTTAAATTAAAAGCAGATGTTAACAATGACCAATTTGAATCTATAGAGGGTCTTGTAGAATGGATAAAGCAGAATAAAGCAACTATAAAAAAATTGCCTAAAAATTTGATACAATATGATTCACATGAGAAACTTATTGATGATATCAATACGACTATTGAAAGTGTAAATACTAAGTATTTTTGGGATATGATAAAATACTTAAATTATGATAAGACTGACCAAGAATTTATAGGTAGACATAGAACGGAAATAGATGAAATTGCAATAGAATTTGGTAAACTTGGAAAGGATAAAATAGCTAAGTATACAAAAAAGTTAATTTACTTTAAAGTAAACAGTGTTTCTATGGAAGAACTTATGTCCGATGTAGAGAGTTTCATAAAAAGAGGTTCTTCTAGAGAGGATGTTGATCTTTTGGTAAAGAAGTATAGAGAAAGGATTAATATTGTTTATGACAAGGATAATGTTTTGATGTTACAGACAGAATATAAACCAGCAATACAAGAATTGGGTTCAACATCATGGTGTATACAGTATTCAGACTCTTATTTCACAAGATATTGCTCATTTAATTCCTTTAATACACAGTATATGATATTTAATTTTAATTTACCAGCTACCAGTAGATATAGTAAGTTTGGAATTACATTAGATATCGATGGAAACCCATTAAATGGTGGGCATCAAGATAATATTAACAGACCAATTGATTTAACGGAGATATCAGAACTTACTGGTGTTCCAATAAGTGAATTCAAATCTAAAAAAGTTGGTGTGAAAGATGATTTTATCAAATTATCCAAAGAAGTAGAAGGATTAGAGTCAATAGATGATTTTTTGGATATTATAAAATATTTAAATAACGAAGATATAGCATCAGAACTAACCAAAAATTTTGATTATAATCGATTGGTACGTATGGAAGTTGAAGGATATGATTACTCTTTGGAATCCTCACTAGATAGAGTTAAGGGATTTTATGACAGACAAATACCCATTAGTGTTTTTAAAGAACTATCATCTAAATATCTAGATGGTGATTTAATAAATGAGCAAATAAAAAGGTATCTTAAAAAAGTAGGTTTAGATATAGATAATTTCATTCCTAATTTTTATAAGGAAATATTTAACAAACACAGTTGGTTATTTACCACATTTATAGATGATGATAATATTACCAATGATAATAGATATCAGATAGCACTAAATGACCAGTTAAGTGGTAAAAATGAATTTAATATAGTCCTGATAACTAATATTATGCTATTTATTAATAAAGAGATAACTAAAGAAAAAACAGATGAAGATAAGGTTAAGAAATTTATTAGTATTCTAAGCCAATTTATTGTATTAGATAAGGATTATTTTACATTTATAGTTTCTAGATTCAAATATGTCTTTAGTGGTGTTGATGAACTTGATAATATAAATATATCTAGAGAATATTTTGATGTACTAAGAAGTGAATATAAAATGGTTTTTGACGAAATAGAAGATGGTGTTCTAGAAAACAAAGATACTAAATCATCTAAGTACGAGTATATTCAAAATACAATGCTTAACTTTCTAGATATAGGTGATAAATTAGAACTACTGTCTAGTTATAATAGTGCTAGTCTAATAAATTTAGTTAAATCATTAGAAGATTTATATAAATTACATAAGATAAAAGGTGATGAATATTTTGAAAAAGATTTAGATTATACAAAAAAATTAGTAGAAAAAATAGGTGGTGTTAATAGAAATGTGTTTATGGATGGTGATGAGGTTTATTCTATACAAGAAATAGAAGCCAATCCAGTATTGAAGTGGGTAAAAGATTTCTTATTCAATCTTGTCTATAGGAAAAAGTTTTTAGTCTTTTATATTTATCTCTTAACACAGAAAAACTTTATAAAGGAGATAGAGAATCTTATGTCTTATGATATAAATATAATTAGTGATTATAAAGAAGATATATTTTCAAAAGTATCTGATTTTAAATTGACTCCTCATATTTTTAGAGAGTTTTATAGATTATTCAAATCGGACTATTTAACAGAGATGATAGATAATTGTATTGACTTGTTATTAGATAGTGCTTTTGATAATACAACGCTAGATGAGTTAAAAGAAATATTATCAATAGTTGATGATGAAATAGATTATGATAATTATGCTCAAGATATATTTGATAAAGCAATTAAATACCTAAGTACTGAAGATGGATTAATGGAATTTTGTATAGATTTTTATAATGAACAAAACATTGGATTAGATTGGGAAGATATACTAGAAGATGAAGAAAGTATTGAATTTATAGAACTAGTGTATGATTTAGCAAAAAGGATAAACCCAAGTGATATTGGTAAAGATAATATACTGTCAGTTATTGGATTTAATAAAGGTGATATAACAGCTCAAAACTTTGCTAAGATAATGGGAGATGATTACAATGAAGACTTAGATTGTTTTCTTTATAAGGTTGAGAATTTGACCGATTTAAATTTTATATTTGATGAATCTGATGGATCTGGATTTGTAAGTGATGAAGATGGTTTTGATGTTTTTGAGCAAAGTTCTAAGCATTTTGAGTGGAATAACGGATTTGATAGTATAGATGTAGAAAATATTATGTATATTTCTAATATATTACTAGAAGTTGCTGATGAACTGACACCTTATAGGGATTTAATAACTAATTTCGATAACAATAGAGGCGATATAAGAGATATAGAAGATATAGAACATAAGGCACGTTATCTATTAGTAAAAAATCTTATAAAAGAATTCCAAGAAGAAAATATAGATATATATAATGAATTGGAAAGTGTTATAGAAGAAATTTTAGAAGAAGATGAGTATGATGTTTGTACTGAGATAATAAATTTTATTGAGTCATCACAAGCAGTCGCACAAAGTAGAGCTGATGAATCTGATCATCGTGATATGTGTATTAGTGCACTCCCTGATTGCTTTTTATATAAAGATATAAATGGCGAAAGTACTAGATATACAAATGATGATGCTGGTGATAAAACCTTCTTTATTGATATTGAAGAACTTGTGGAGCTAGCTTTAGAAAATATATCTGATTATATTTATGAAATGGGGGAATCTTACTCGTTAGAAGATTTTATAAAATATAATATGGCACTTGAAGGTCTTGAAAGACCACCATCAATGGACTCATATGTTACTCCTGATGATGATGATCTTAATGAAGAACTTGGACAGAGGTTGGGTGAAATAGACATACCAACAAATGAGAATATAATAATTAGATTTAAAGACTTTAATTAAACTTTTACTATCATAGGCAGTATAATAGATTATGGATAATAGTATAAATGTTTTAAGTTTATTTGATGGTATAAGTTGTGGACAAGTTGCTCTTAAAAAAGCTAATATAAAAGTAGACGAGTACTTTGCTAGTGAGATAGATAAACATGCAATAAAAGTAACTAAATCTAACTTCCCAAATACAAAGCATATTGGTGATGTTAGATTAGTAAAATCTATTGATTTACCAAAAATTGACTTGTTAATGGGAGGGAGTCCCTGTCAGGGCTTTAGTTTTTCAGGTAAGCAGTTAAATTTCGAAGATCCTAGAAGTAAGTTATTCTTTGAATTTTATAGATTAATAAAAGAAACAAATCCTAAGTATTGGCTTCTTGAAAACGTTGTTATGAAGAAAGAATACCAAGATATAGTAAGTAATTACTTAGGTGTTGAACCTATTAGGCTTAATAGTAATTTGACATCTGCACAAAATAGAGTTAGATTGTATTGGTCTAATTTTTGTATTGAAGAACCAGTAGACCAATGTATTGAACTAAAAGATATATTAGAAAATAATGAAGTGATTAACCCTGCTGCAATAAGAGGGAGAAAATTAGTTGATAAATCAATAAAGGATAAACTAGATATTAAAGACAATATTCCATACACACAATGTCTTGAAGTGAGGGAAAAATATACGAATAAGAGTAACTGTTTAACTACAGTCGCTAAGGATACTGTTTTAACATCTATGCCGATAGGTAGACACTCTGATGCTTTTAATAAGAAACTTCCTTATAGAAATTATACAAAAGTAGAAAGATGTAGGCTTATGAACTTACCAGATGATTACTGTGATGAGATAAGTTTAAACCAAACAGTTAAGGCAACTGGTAATGGTTGGGATGTTGGTATGATAGCTCACATTTTTAATGAAATGAATAATATAACTTTTGTTTAGTTATATAACACTAGCACCTTCGGGTGTTATCTTTAAATGCTCTTAGATGAACTTTAAATGATTTAATATGTTATTGTATATATTTTATAAATAGTCTATTAGAAGCTCTTATTTAGCTTATATATTACATTAGTTTTGCTATTTATAGCCATATCATCACCTATCCTAACATCATTATTGTCCATAATCTTTTTATTGTTTTTAGATTTCATCAATTTATTGTATATTGATGAGGAATCAAGACAGTCTATTTTCTTACCTTTTCTCATGTTATTTGTTTAAGAAAGCAAATATAAATAATTATTATTGTTATATATCATGATGTTGCATGTTTTTTAATATATTTTACTTATATTTGTACAAATATTAATTATAACAGAAGACTATGGAAAATGATAAAAAGTCTATTAAAAACAAATACTCAAAGGATTTTAAATATACATTGAAATCAAAGTGTGGGAAAGTTTTGCTTGAATCAGTAGTGGCCTTTGGTAATAAAAGCAAACCATTTCCTAAAGAGTGGGAAGGTGATGTTCATGCAAACTACGCATTGTCCAATTATAAGGAGAAGTTCATTGAATCCAACTTTGATATAGAAATCGAAGAGGTCTAAAAAATTAAGTATGAAAATAAGTTGGTTAGGTAAAATATTTAAAAAGAGCAAAAAAGCATCATATCCTATAAAGGAAAAACTAGTAAATAAACAAAATTATTTACACAAAGAAAATAATCCTGACAGAGTATATTTTTCAAGTGAATCACCAGGTCTAAAAAATGGTGTAATGAACAGATGAAAAGGAATAAAGATAATAGGTGGTGATATTTCAAAACTTATACACATATTAGTTATATAAAGAAGAAAGAAAATCTATTAAAAAATGTATAAACATAAGAAAGAAGGAATAAATGTATTATCATTATTTGATGGTATGAGTGGTGGTCAGATAGGACTTAATAAATCAGGGATTCGGTATAAGAATTACTTTTCAAGTGAGATTGATAAACATGCCATAGAAGCTACTCAAAATTATTACCCAGATACTAAGCAACTTGGCGATATAAAAAATTGGGAATCTTGGGATTTGGATTTCTCTGAAATTGATTTGTTATGTGCTGGTTTCCCTTGCCAAAGTTGGTCAATTGCTGGTAACATGGGAGGTGCTACCGACCCAAGGGGTAAACTTATGTTTGTTATGATGGATATATTAAATCATATAAGAACACTAAATCCAAATGTATTATTTCTGTTTGAGAATGTAAACATGAAAAAAGTTTTCAAAGAATACGTAAATGAAGTTATTGGAACAGATAGTATATTTATAAATTCTGCATTACTATCTTCACAAAATAGAAATCGTCAATACTGGACTAATATACCTAATGTAGAAGTACCTAAAAATTTGGATATTAATTTAGCAGATATATTAGAGGATGGTATAAGTGGTATAGATGTTGATTTTGATAATAATGGGGAGTTTATATTGTATGCTAATAACGGAAAAGCAATAAGGCTTAACAATAAAGTTAAAACACCATACACTATCTATGAAGCAAGAACTGAATTTGGAAAACAAGAGAGAAAAAGAATAAGAAAACTGTATGGTAGAGATACTACACCAAGAAGTAAAGAACACAAAGAATATCTTCCACTTAATAGTGGAAAGGCAAATTGCTTACTAACATCATTGAATAGTTTAGATTATGTATTAGATAATAATTTAAAGTTTAGAACATATACGATTAATGAATTGTGTATGTTGCAAACAATACCAATTGATTACTTTGACAATAGTAAAATATCAGATAGACAAATTAGGAAAATAATAGGCAACGGTTGGACAATTGACGTAATTGCTCATATCTTTTCACATATATAACACACATCACATTATTCCGTTAAAATACTTCCATATATAATCATTCACGCATTAATATTAATATTTTTGTATAAAAAATGGTTGTAGAGAAAACAATTTCAAGAGATGGTATAAAAAGATGGAGACTTCCAAATGGTAATCTTCATCGTGAGGATGCACCAGCCTTAATAAAAGAAGATGGTACAGAAAAATGGTATAGAAATGGTAAACTTCATAGAGAAGATGGTCCAGCAATTCTTGAAAGAAGTGGAAGTCAGTACTGGTACAGACATGGTAAATTACACAGAGAGGATGGTCCAGCCATACACACATCTAATGGGAATAAGCATTGGTATATTAACAACCAACTCCATCGTTTAAAAGGCCCAGCAGAACTGCTAATAGGTGGTATCAAAAAATATTGGATTTTTGGCGAAGAAATAGATAAACAGAGATTTAGATCTACATCTATGAAGGTTAGAAAACAGATTGGGGTTTAGATTGTATTCATTTAATATATAGTTAATGAAATATATTAAACTATTCGAAAACTATTTAGAAGATAAGTACTATTCTACGCTTAAAGATATATACTCTAGGGTTGATACTAATGAGTTTAATAAGTGGATTGATACAAATAGTCTAGAAGGCGAAATAAATGCAACAGATATAACAGAAGAGCTACTAGACGAGGTATCATTTTTCTTAGGAAGCGAAAAGGCAATAGAAGTTGATGAAAATGGATATGTAGAATTTTATAAGTTGTGGGAAGATGTAGAGAATTTAATAGGAAATAACATTGTGAAATTATATCACTTCACTTCTGATAGATTTCTAGAATCTATCAAACAAAATGGATTAGAAACAGGACATAACAAGACAAACTCAGATGGTAATAGCTATAGTGGTATTTATCTGACAACAAGGACATCTGGTAAAGAGATTGATGGGTATAAATATCATATTAGAAAATATGGAAATCCTGTATTGATTACTATAAGAACAAAGCTATCACTAATAGAAGCTGATGTTGATGACTATGACATCGAATCTGGTGAAACCCAATTTGTTATAGACCGAGTAGATTATAAAGATATTATAGATATTGATACTGATATTTATTAATTATTTTCTTAAATATATTATAAATAAGTATATTAAAACAAAGGTATTATCTATATTTGTTTAAAAAATGAGATTTATAACAAAACAGAAAGGTGTAGATTTTGAAAAAAGAATCATAAGTAAATTCTTATGGCTACCTAAAACACTTGATGGTGAATTAAGATGGTTAGAGCCTTCGAAAATAAGACAAGTCTATCTTGAGGTCACTGGATGGAGAAATATTGAATGGGAAGATTAGTATTATGGAAGACTTTGGAGAAAACGATTGGAATCATATGCACGACTGTATATTAAGTGCAACATGGGAAACCACTAAGAAAAAATCAACAAGGGAGGAACTTTTAGAAATATTCAATTCTCTACCAGGTGAGATGAAAGAAGAAGCTTATGAATGGGGTATGGCGGATACTTTGTGGCGTGATGGTTTTATCGAATGGTATGAAGAAAACATAATTATTTAATATGTGAAGTTATCATATATTTCATAGTCTTTATCAAGAGCATTAAGTGCTATTTCAACTTCTTTTAAACATTCGGTAACACCACCACCTAATAGTATTACACTGTTGTAGTATTTTACAAAATCCATTAAATCTGGTATGGTGATTAAATCATCACTAATCTCTAGTAATTCTCTCAAGTCTTCTGAACTATGATTAGACTTATCCATATAATCATCCCACATATCACTATTAATATATCTGCTATCATTTATACCATTATTATACATATATTTAACTAGGTCAGATATATTTTCTTCATCTATTGAATTATCCATGCAGTATCTAAAAAAAGCGTAGCCTTTGTCATAAAAATCTGAATTATAAATAACATCTTCGTCTATACCACAGTCCTGTACTAACCAAGATTTATAATCGTTTTCTTCTATCATACCAAGTGTATCAAATCCATTATATAGAAATATTATACTATTATTTTTACTGCTCTCGTTTATAAACTCACCCCATTCTTTTAATCCAAATTGTATATAATCTTCATATTCTGGTTGAATATCTACACATATAATAGTTTTGCTAGAAAATAGTTGACTCTCCTTTATCAATCTATTTTTTCTTTTTTATTATTTTTATTCTCATTTATATAATGTCTTAAAGTAACATTTAAATTGTTATTATGTTTCATTTTTATTCTATTATTTTATAGTGTTTTTTAATTTTATCTAAATCTGGCATTTCTAAATCATTATCTTTAATAAAAGTTTGGAGTCTATCTAACATAACAGTATCTCTATTTCTAACTATTTCATAGTCTATAAAATCCTCTATAAGAAAGCTATCAGCTTTTTTAATAAAGGTATATACTAATAGATATACTGTGTTGCCCTCTATATCTATAATTCCATTTACTTCTGGGAAGTATTCTAAGTCTTTTAATTTATTATTAAAGCAATAAAAACCACCACCTACTGTTTGTGGAGCACCTTCTAATGTCTTTAATTCATTATTATGACAATCAAAATCAGCACCTACTGTCTGTGGGCAACCTTTCAATGACTTTAATTTATTATTATAACAACCAAAATAACCATCTACTGTTTGTGGACAACCTTTTAACGATACTAGTCTATTTCCATTACAATCAAAACCACCACTCACATAATTAAATCTAAGTGGTATATATTCTAAACCAGTTTGTGATAAATCAACGAAGTCATCAACATCAATACTTAAATCATCATTAATAGTGTAATTTTCTATTTCGTAATCTTCACACACTTCTATATTTTCCTCTCTTGAAGTTGGGAAGTTAGGCTCATTACTTTCAAATATTTTATAAGGTTTTATATGTTTCATTTCTATTCTATTATTTTATAGTGTTTTTTAATTTCTTCTAAATTAGGCATTTCTAAACCATTATCCCTTATGAATGTTTGTAATCTGTCTAACATAACAGTATCTCTGTTTCTGACTATTTCATAATCTATAAAATCTTCTATCATAAAGCTATCGGCTTTTTCGACAAAGGTATATGTTAAGAGATTTACTGGATTGCTCTGTGTATCTATACCACCACTTACTTCTGGTAAATGCTCTAAATCTGTTAATTTATTATAAGAGCAACCAAAATTACCACCTACTGTTTTTGGACTACCTTCTAATGTCTTTAGTAAATTACTATGACAATTAAAATCACCATTTACTGTTTGTGGACTTTCTTCTAGTGTCTTTAGATTATTATAAGAGCAATCAAAATAACCACCTACTGTTTTTGGACTGCCTTTTAGTGATACCAATTCATTAAAAAAGCAAACAAAGGCACCACTTACATAATTAAATTTAATAGGCAGATATTCTAAACTTTGGAAAGTAATACCAATATCACCATCAACATCAATACTTAAATCATCGTTAATAGTATAGTTTTTTATTTCATATGTATTACACGCTTTTATAACTTCTGCTTTTGTAGTTGGAAAGTTAGGACTGTTATTCTCGAATATTTTGTAATGTGTTAAATGCTTCATAAAAGTATATATTAATTAAACAAATTACTATATTTTTGTGTGAATAAATATAAAATAATTTAATAAATAATTCACAGAAGGTATTGAAACACCTATTGATGCTTATCTATATCAACAACATATTATGCATAATATGTTAAAAGATTTAAAATAATTTAACAAGAAAAATCAATCAAATAATGGAAAAAATTAAAAACAAGGAACATTATCTACCAAAGAAGTTTTTTGGGAAATCAATTAAAAAATCATTGACAAAAACAGCACCTAGAAAATGGACACCAGGTGAGAATAATTGGGTCTTAGAACTAAGGAAGAAAGGTTTTAGTAATAAACATATAGCTGGGTTTACCAAAAGGAGCAACACAAGTGTTGAATTACAAATGAAACGATTGGGAAAGAAAAATGGTAAGACATATAACTTAGTACATCGAGTTGATAAATATGTACAGAACTACAAATTTATCGAATTATTGGATTGTAAAAGTATATTAGATTTGTATAGTGGTGAGAAATCTTGCTACATAGGAAAAGTTAATAAAGTTTGTACAAATGATACAGATAAGAGATTTAAAACAGATTATACAGTAAAGGCTGAAAAGCTAGTAGTTGATTTATTTTTCGAAAATAAGAAATTCGATATAGTTGATATCGATCCATTTGGAAGTGGATATGATTGTATTAATTATGGCATTAGAATAGCGAAAAAGGGAATTATAATAACACTTGGAGAGATGGGTCACCTAAGATGGAAACGCCTAGGCTACGTAAGAACACACCATGACATTAATACATTAGAAGAGTTCACTACCGAAAATATCATTAAATCAATAATAAAAATAGGTTTAAGAAATAAGAAAAAACTAACACCAGTTATAATAAGTGATTATAGAAATATATCAAGAGTTTATTTTACAATAGAAAAGGTAAAAATGACTGAGCAATGGGACTAAATATTATAAATTTAACCCAACACTTTCTTAACATAACTAGGCAATTCGCTAAAAGTAATAAGTTTCCCTTTTATTGTACAAAGACATCCTTTAATAGCTTTTTGTACCCTATGATTGCCATCTAAAATATACTTAATAGACTTATCATCATTAATTAAGACAAGGATAGGATATTTTAAATCTGACTTTTCTATTTTTTCTATTTCTTTGGGATTACCATCCCAGTCTAATACATATTCTTTTAATGTTTTAACATCAATTTCTTGTACTTTAATATCTTTAGTTATATCTAGTATTTCCACTAATGTAATAGTATTATTGTTCTTAGTCCATGATGTATCTTCTAAACTCTCACAAAACAATTTAAAATTTTTCATATTAAGATGTGTAATTTAATCTTTCTAAATCACTCTCAATCAAATCTAAGATATACAATTCTTCCATTTCGTTTGTTGAATATGTCATAATACCATCTATGGTCTTAACAACCCAACCCTTTTCTGGTGTCCTACCCAAGATAATATCATCGTTATTAGGAATTTGATAAGCAATCATATTAATTTCATCCTCTCTTGTTATCACATTCTTACCTTCATTATTAAATTTTGCTTCTTCATTCTTTTTAAAATTATTAAATTTGCCAATATGTTTCATATACTATATTTATTTTACTTATATATTTAATTTTAACATTCATATTTCACATGTTATACTTATTTATCTTATATTTGTCTGAACAAAAACTATAAAGCTATGTTAAGTATCGGATTTTCACAGAAATATTACACACTTTGGGATGTTACATCAACTGATAACTACACACAAATTGGAGGTAGAAACAGGTTGACATCAACAACTACACATTATCTGTATATTCAGAACTTGTCTTTTGATGAAAACAAGGCAAAAGAAAAGTTTGTTAAGATGATGGGTGAAAAAGCACCAGAGGTAGACACGGAGTTATATGGAAGAAATAGAAGTTGGAATGCAATAACTTCACATGATGTTTATGAAGATAATGAATTAATTTTAGGGAGATATAGAGGTATCACAATTAATGAGATAGAGGATAGTAAATACTTATTGTGGTATTATGAAAATTCGCTTTTAAGTAGTGAAGATATTAGAAAGTCTATTATCAGAGAAACACTATTGAGAAGGGGATACAGGTCAAGTCCATTTGATAAAGAATGTATAGTGGAACTTGAAGAATTTAAGAGATTGAAAAAAGAATTAAAAAAGAAAAAATTTATTGAATCTCTAAAGAAGGGTTATTTTCTAGAGGACAAAGAAAAGGTAGATTTAGAACTTAAGGTATTGAATAACTATTCATTCGATGGTACATATGGGATGTGTTATATCTATACATTCTATGATAGTGAAAAAAGAATATTTAAATATATGGGTGGTAAAGAATTCGGATTTACAGAGGGAGATAATATTAAAATAAAGGCTACTATCAAACACTCAAAATGGGATGATAATGGTGTTGATGTTAAAGAAACTAAGCTATTAAGAATTAAGGAAATATAATGGTAAGAAGCAAAGAAAAGGTCACTGTGAAGTGGTCTAAGAAAGAGAAATGCTGGATTTCTAAATATCCTGAATGGAAAAATAGAAATGGTCGTATAACTGGCAACTCTTTCTTTAATATGATTAGACTATTTGATGAAAGTATTTCAAAGGACTGGGAAGGAAATCCAGGGGAGTATAAATCACTGAGAGACTATCTAGAAACGGGTGGTTTTGATCCCGATACATTTACAATAAGTGTTAATGCTAAAATTAAATAAAATATGACATTAAGAAACAAATTAGATAATGCTTTGAATGAAAAAGATGTTGAGAATCTATATCGTTCTGAATTACTAAAATTAGAGGATGCTAGTATAACATCTCCATATAATGTAGATGGTCTGTTACAAGCAAAGAACCTAAGAACACTATTGGAATTTAAATATGACGAGAATTTAAAGGAAAAATTGTCACAATCCAATGTTTTGATACAATGTCTTTATTACTTGAAGAAGTTCGAAGACAAAGGTGATAAAATACCAACAACTATGTTTGTTGGTGATATAAATGAGTGCTTTGCAATACATACCAATTCTATCATTAAATATTTATCTTCTGAAATAGACTGGAAATTAGCACCATCACAAGCACATAAAAAGAATCCAGAGCTTATAAAAGCAATGGTTGGAGATACCGATATATTACCATTTATATATGATATTGATGATAAATTCAGCATTAAGTTAGTCATTGAGAAGTTAAAAGATTTCTCAAAAAGTGTTACTAGAAAGGTCAGAGTGACCAAATTCAATGTTGTGTCTATATTTCAATACTTTGATAAAAATGTACTTGGGAAAGTTAAATTAACCACTAATCAAAAGGCTAATCTTTTCATACAAATCATTATAAATGCTAATGAAAACTATGTGCATCCAAAGCGTAAGAACATTCTTATAACTAGACATTATGGTGAAATAAAAGTAAATAGTAATTTATTTAATTCATTCTTCTCTCATTTTGAGGGGGATTTATACTCACCAAAAGAGAAAGATGAATTAGCAGCTCTTGTAGATAGACTAGTAGAAGATACAGTAAGAAGAAATAAAGGAGAATTTTTTACACCAGGACAATTTGTTAACCTAGCACATAACTATGTTGCAGAAACATTTGGGGATGATTGGAAAGAGCGATTTGTTGTTTGGGATAACTCAGCAGGAACTCTTAATCTAACTAGAGACTTTAAATTCAAAGAATTATATTGTAGTACGTTAGAACAATCTGATTTGGATACTGCTGAACAAATGGGTTATAACCCAGAGGCAACTAAGTTTCAATATGATTTTCTGAATGATAGTGATGATAAACTACCACAAGGTCTACAAGATGCTATTAATAATGGAAAAGAAATCTTATTCTTGATTAATCCACCTTATGCAACAGCGAATAATATAGGGACTAAAAGTGGTGATCACAAAGGTGGTGTTTCTAAGACTACAGTTGTTAATAATATGAAGAAAGAAGGATGGGGTGCTAGTACACAAAATTTATATGCTCAATTTTTATATAAGATAACAAAATACCAAGAATTGAACAAAAATATTAAAATTGGTATATTCTCCCCACCATTATTTCTTAGTGGTGGAAGCTATAAAAAATTTAGAAACTTATTTTTTAAAGAATTTTCTTATCAAAGAGGATTTCTTTTTGAAGCTTGTCACTTCTCTGATGTTGCTAAAAATTGGGGGATTTCTTTTAGTATTTTTTCTAATAATTTAGCAACTGAGAAGGAATTGTTTAATTATGATTTAATAGATTATAATAAAGAATTTGAACTATGTGTTATAGGTTCTAAAGAAATATACAATACAGATAGTTGTATAAAAATGAGTGAATTTAGTAGATTTAATTTAAAACAATTTAAAACATCTGATGCCCCACAGATGACGAGTGCCATTGGTACTAAAAATGATGGTAGAGGAACTATTATTAATAATGAAAATTATTTAGGCACTTTTCACACAGCTGGGAATGCTATTTATAAAAATAGTACTGATGTTGGATTATACACTTCGTGTAATAGCAACGGAAACAGTCATAGCTTATTTAAGGATAATTTCTCAAATTCTATATGTGGCTTTTGTGTAAGAAAAACTATCCAACCTACTTGGGAGAATTGTAAAGACGAGTACTTAGCACCCAATGAAGAACATCCCTTATATGAACAATTTACTTATGACTCAATAGTATATTCATTATTCAATAATTCTTCACAACAATCATCATTGAGACAAGTTGATTATAAAGGTAAAAAATGGGATATTAAAAATGAGTTTTTCTGGATGTCTAAGGAAGAAATTCTTGATTTGGCTGAGGAAAATAAGTATGATGAGGTCTATAGAGATGCTAGAACATCTGATGATAGGTTTGTATTCAAAATGCTATTTGAAGAAGGCATCTATGAAAAATTAAACACAGATGCTAAAAAGGTTATAGACATGGCAACTGATTTGACTAAAAAATCTTTTGAAATGAGAGAACTTATGTCGGAAAGTAAATCCGAATACCATTTAGATAGCTGGGATGCTGGGTATGCTCAGTTAAAGTTAGTCTGGAAGGAATATTTCAAAGATGAATTTAAAGAGTTTAGAACGGCTTACAAGGACTTAGAATCTAGAATGAGACCCCTTGTGTATGAACTTAGGTTTTTAAGAAAATAAAAATATATTAACAATTAATTTAATTACAATAAATTAAATAAACATGTGGGACTTATACATTATTACAATAACTTTACACTTTATATTTGATTGGATTCTACAACCAAGATATATAGCCAAATCTAAAAAAGAATCAATGTGGAGTCTAACAACACATATGTTTTTAAATATTCTACCGTTTACTTTTCTGCTAGCAGTCGTCCTGGTTGTGTATGATTATACACACTATACTATCATAGGCATATGTATACTCAATTTCGTTTCACACTTCGCAATAGATGCAGTATTACCTTCTGGTAATAATGAAAGACAAATGATAAATTGGACAGCAGTTGACCAAATACTACACGTGAACATACTAATAGTACTACTGCAACTATAGACTAAAAAAGTGATATTAAATTTATTTTATTTTTTACTCAATGTGGTTTATAAACCACACATTTTATGCATATTTGTTTTATGAACAACTAAAAAATAAAACATTGGAAGATTTAGATGAAGTTTTAAAAGAGGCTAAGGAAGCAGCACATAGACTTGATAAAGTGTATGGTGAGAATTCTAGAGTACAGGTTTTTGTTAATGAAAAAGGATTATTAGATTTTATTTGCTTAAAATCTACTGAAGAGATGTCTAGTGGTTATACAATGTTACAGACAGTAAAGTCACGGGGTCTTGAAGAAAATCAATATAATATGTTAGTAGAGCTTTTTGAAGAACTAGATATTGAATTCTAAGAATCAAAATAAACATATAAAATAGATTATTGTAAAAATCTGAAAAATCCCGACTGAATATAATCAGTTGGGATTTATAATTTTTAATACATCTATACTTTTCACTTCTATACTCATAATTTATTTATTCACATTTCCACATAATCCACAAAATTTAATTAATTCCTTTGAGATTTTTGGATTAGCACTTTTACACTCTTTGCAGAAATCATTACTACCAGACAAAGAAAACATTATTTTTTCTAAACTATCTATGTAATTGGTTAAAGCATTTATGTAACCATATGGTTGCAAATCAAACTCATCTGGTGTTGGTCTTTTCATTCTTTCTTTATCATCCATAATTTTAGTATTAATATATTCTTCTATACTCTATAGGAATATTATTATTAGTTGCAAAATCAATGGCATATTCCATACCACTACTTATTCCGTGATCTATATAGAAAACATGTGATTCTGCTACTTCTTTCCACACTAAACCAGCATCAATACCCCATTGTCTTTCTTCATGGTCATCATCATCTAATATTCCTTCTTGTGTATATAGAAGATGTGATGCTATTGGTGCTTCACCCAATGACAGACTGTGTCTTATACATTTTCTTGCATAGCTTATATTTCTTTCTATGTCACCAGCGTATGGGCTTTCTAATATAACTCTTTTCATATGTTTCTTAATTAATATGTAAATATAATACAAATAATTATATTTACATATTTTTTAGCTTTATTTAACACGTGTGTATAATTCGATTTATTTATCGAATATGACAAAATTCGAGTTATATGACTTATTAAATAGTTTGTGTTATGACAAAATATAAAATAATAGTTACACTCTTATTGATCTGGGATATCTGGGCCGTATCCTTCTTCACCAATCTCATCATCTGTATATGTTCCACCACTATCTATAACAAATAATATCATATCCTCCTTTTCAGAAAAGGTAAATATATCCATTTTAGTGTTTAATATAGAACCTTCTGAAATTTGTCCATATTTAACCACACTATCATCATCTTTCTTCGCAACCCAATAAGGTTTACTGTAATCTTTGTGTTCATTTATACTCATAGTTTTTATTTATTTTTATTTTTAAACTTGACCACCGTCCTCAATAGTCCAATTATATGTATTTACTAATATATCTCTTCCTGCTTGTCCTGAACTATTATATTTTATAGTTCCTGCTGAGAATGTAACGTTTTGTTGAAGGTTAAGTTGAGACCAATTTTCATATATAGCTGTTAGGTTTTCTTCTGATAAGTTTGAATTTTCAAGCATTCTATCCATAATAGTAACACTACTTACATCCCAGTTTAAAGTATTTGGATTTGCAGATGTTGCACCAAAAAACATTCTATTCATACTAGTAACATTACTAACATCCCAGTTAGATACATCTGGATTTGCTGAAAATGCATTTTTAAACATACTACGCATATTAGTAACACTACCTACATCCCAATTTGAAGTATCTGGATTTGCTGATGTTGCACCAAAAAACATTCTATTCATACTAGTAACATTACTAACATCCCAATTTGAAGTATCTGGATTTGCTGATGATGCATTAAGAAACATATAACCCATATTAGTAACATTACTTAAATCAGGTGCATCAGTTGCAGTAGCTAACAGATTAGAACAACCAATAAATGATTCTTCAAAACTACTCCAAACAACATCTCCCCATTGTTTAATATCAATAATCTTATCCTTATCTCCACCATTATCAAAAGCAATTCTATTAAAACCATTAACCTCTTTAGACTTGACTTCTAAAACATAAACACCACTACTAGGTAAAGTAATAGTTTCTTGATTAGATAAATCATTAAAATTGGCTACAACTATGTCATTCTGCTTGGCAACAACATCATAATCACCTTCTGCACCCGTAAATTGGAATTGGTCTGAATTAGATACACCACTTTCTGTACTATCAATTTCTATTATGAATGGTGTCTCTAATAACCCTCCATCAGTAATAGTCCAATTATATGTATTAACCATTGTATTTCTACCTGCTTGTCCTGAAGCATTATATTTTGTATTTCCTGCACCAAATGCAACGTTTTGTTGAAGGTTAAGTTGTGACCAATTTTCATAAATAGAAGTTAGGTTTTCTACTGATAAGTTTGAGTTTTCAAACATACTAAACATATTAGTAACACTACTTACATCCCAATTAGATACGTCAGGGTTTGCTGATGTTGCATCACGAAACATTCTATACATATTAGTAACACTACTTACATCCCAATTAGATACGTCAGGATTTGCTGATGTTGCACTGCTAAAGATATAACCCATATTAGTAACACTACTTACATCCCAATTAGATACGTCAGGATTTGCTGATGATGCACCAAGAAACATTATAAACATATTAGTAACACTACTAACATCCCAATTTGAAGTATCTGGATTTGCTGATTGTGCAAAATAAAACATAAAACTCATATCAGTAACACTACTTACATCCCAATTTGAAGTATCTGGATTTGCTGATGATGCATTTTCAAACATACTACGCATATTAGTAACATTACCTACATCCCAATTTGAAGTATCTGGATTTGCTGATGTTGCGTCTCGAAACATTTCACTCATATTAGTAACACTACTTACATCCCAATTTGAAGTATCTGGATTCGCCGATGATGCTTCAAGAAACATACTACGCATATTAGTAACATTACTTAAATTTGGTATATCTGTTGCCGTTACTAACATATTTTCACAAGCCCAAAAAGCACGTCCAAAACTACTCCAAACAACATCTCCCCATTGCTTTATGTCTGTGATTTTAAGTCTATCACCACCACCGTTAAACGCAATCCTATTAAATCCATTACTAGCTTTAGGAAATACTTCTAAGTCATATACACCACTACTAGGTAAGGTAATAGTTTCTGCACCACTTAAATTATCAAAAGTGGTTACAACTATATCATTTTGTTTAGCCACTACATCATAATCCCCTTCTGCACCCGTAAATTGAAATTGATTATTATTAGAAACTCCACTTTCTGTACTATCGATTTCTATTATGAATGGTGTCTCTAATAACCCTCCATCTGTAATAGTCCAATTATATGTATTAACTAGTATATCTCTTCCAGCTTGTCCTGAACTATTATATTTTGTGCTTCCTGCTGAAAATGAAATGTTTTGTTGAAGGTTAAGTTGTGACCAATTCTCATAAATAGAAGTTAGGTTTTCAACTGATAATGCTGAACCTTCAAACATATCTCCTGCATCATTAAGATTTATTACGTTCCAGTTACGACAATCAGGATTTGCATTTGTTGCGTCATTGAACATATTACCCATTCTTTCAACACTACTAACATCCCAGTTAGAAACATTTGGATTTCCTGGGGTATTTCCGAATAGGTTTCTCATGTCCTCACAACTTGAAACATCCCAGTTTGTTACATTAGGACTTGCATTTGAACCTGCAAACAGTAAAGCCATACCTCTAACATTTCCTACGTCCCAGTTTGTTACGTTAGGATTTGCATTAGAAGCCTCTCTGAACATATCTCCCATTTCAGTTACGTTACTTGTGTCCCAGTTTGAAACGTCAGGGTTTGCACTTCTAGTATCCCAGAACATTCTCTCCATGTTAGTTACGTTGCTTGTGTCCCAGTTTGAAACGTCAGGGTTTGCAAGAAAACAAATTCTAAACATTTGTTTTAAGGAAGTAACACTACTCAAATTAGGAACATCTGTTGCAGTTACTGTCATATAATTACATCCGTAAAAAGCATTTTCAAAGCTATTCCATACTATATCCCCCCAATTTTTTGTATCTAAAATTTTTTTTCTGTCTCCGTTATTATCAAATTGTATTCGATTAAACCCATTACTAGCTTTAGGAAATACTTCTAAATCATATATACCAGCACTAGGTAAAGTAATAGTTTCTTGATTAGATAAATCATTAAAATTGGCTACAACTATATCATTTTGTTTAGCTATTACATCATAGTCACCGACTGCACCAGTAAATTGGAATTGGTCTGCATTAGATACTCCACTTTCTGTACTATCGATTTCTATTATGAATGGTGTCTCTAATAACCCTCCATCAGTAATAGTCCAATTATATGTATTAACCATTGTATTTCTACCAGCTTGTCCTGAAGCATTATATTTTGTATTTCCTGCACCAAATGCAACGTTTTGTTGAAGGTTAAGTTGTGACCAATTCTCATAACAAGCTGTTAAGTTTTCTTCTGATAAGTTTGAATTTTCAAGCAT
>Ga0307974_1000116_pt1 | contig 43271 bp, 25 predicted proteins | sample OrgLakmetagen784_FD_201812 | JGI IMG/M metagenome (GOLD analysis project Ga0307974, IMG submission 201812) | Saline water microbial communities from Organic Lake, Antarctica - #784 | ecosystem: Environmental > Aquatic > Non-marine Saline and Alkaline > Saline | place: Antarctica: Organic Lake... | reverse complement strand
TGCGTCCCTCCCCCCGTAGGGGGGGGGCAATTTCTGCGCTCGGAATTGGGTCGGACCCGTGAGGGAGGCCCCCGTCCCGCCAGGGGCGGGGGAGGCCAAATCCGCCGGCGTCCCTCACGGGTTGGCGGACGCCAATTACGACGCCCCGTGAGGGGCGCCACCCTCACGGGTCCGACTCTCCGAGCGAACCTAGCCTCGCGAATAGCGGGGCTATTCGCTCGGACGGACGCAAAAATCCGACGGAGGACGCGTCCCCCGCCTCTGGCGGGACGGGTTTGCGTACGCCAATTCCGACTCTGCGAGCGAACCTACCCCCCCGAAGGGGGGGAGCGACGATCCCCTATATATACTATATATATAAGGGGATCGTTCGCTCGCAATAGTTTTTTAATTCAATTGACTATCATATATACTCAATTATATAGTAATTAAGTTGCATGCTGGTGTGGAAACCCGCCAGTCAGATGGTAACCCTCCGTAAAGTCCGTACGATTCAACCATTTTCATTAGTACGCAATCTTTAACATCACCCGGATACTTCAACCGTCGGGTGCAACGTTGTAACGGCAAAAATTACACAAATGCGTTCCGGGCGATATACAAATCCGACCTAATTATGCGACCATCTAATTGGGTCGGATTTGTTCCCCTTTCGGGGAGGACCAATCCTCCCGCGTAATTGTCCCGGACGGCCCTATATATATAGGGCCGTCCGGTGGATGACGCCTAGTATATTAACAGCGGACCCCTCACGGGGCGAGTCTCGTCCGCTGAGTCGGAATTCGCCCCCCCCCCTACGGGGGGAGGGTCGCGACCCTCCCCCCGTAGGGGGGGGGGGCGAATTCCGACTCAGCGCTTCGCAGAGGTCGCTTCCCTCACGGGTTTGCGTCCCTCCCCCCGTAGGGGGGGGGCAAACCCGTGAGGGAAGCGCTAGGAATTGTCCGCCCCCCCGCAGGGGGGAGGGGGACAATTCCGACGCAAGTCGCAGACTTCGAACCCCCTTTTCTCGAAGAAAATTATATATAATTTTCTTCGAGAAAAGGGGGGTCGAAGATCTGCGAGTTGCTTCCAGGACGGCCCTATATATATATTATATAGGGCCGTCCTGAGGATTTTCGCGTATGACGCTAAAATCCCTTCTACCCCGTGAGGGGCGCTCCGTACCCGTGAGGGAAGCGACCCCCTCACGGGGACCCCCCGTAGGGGGCCCGTGAGGGGGGCAGGAAATCCCATATATATGGGAGGGGGACCTACGAAAATACGACGGAGGTAGCATTATTGGCGGAAGCTAATTATGCGCACGGATTTGTCGGATAACAAATCCGACTCCTTCTGAAGGGGGGGAGCTAATATACCCCCCTTATATCCGCGGGGGAAGCGTCGATCCCCCAAATCGAAGTTTTTCCCTTCGGAAAACTTCGATTTGGGGGATCGACGCTAATACGTAGCGTAATTTGTAATATTCACAAATGACGCTACGTATTAGCGTCATTGGGTCGGAGCCCCCCCTCACGGGTGACGCGCGCGGATTTGTCCGTAGGACAAATACTACCCAATTAAGACGCAGACGTTAATGCGGCTACTACCGCGAACGCTTCACACTTTACGAGCGGACCCAATAGGATTTGTCCACGGACAACTGCGACTTAAGCTTTCGCAGTGGACTATAAATTTTTCTATAAAAATTTATACCCACAAAGAAGGGATTTTAAATCCTTTATTTAAAACTTCGACTTGAATTTCCTAGTAATGATAGGGCTTCGGCGAAAAAATCTTTATAGAATAAATTTATGACTAAATTTATTCTATAAACTCGTACTCGCGAATAGACTCGCGAATAGTGCGAAGCGTCAGGTCGCTTCCCTCACGGGTACGGAGCGCCCCTCACGGGGTGTCGGAATTGTCCGCCCCCCCCCGCAGGGGGGAGGCGGACAATTCCGAGCGCTTCCCTCACGGGTTGGGTCGGATTTAGCCCCCGTCCCGCCAGGGGGGGGGGAGCCCCCGTCCCGCCAGGGGCGGGGGAGGCTCCCCCGCCCCTGGCGGGACGGGTCCGCCGGCGGAATTGGCGTACCGCCAAATACGAAGCGTACGCCTCCCTCCCCGAAGGGGGGGGTAAGCGACCCCCTCACGGGGACCCCCCGTAGGGGGGAGGGAAGGACCCGTGAGGGCAGCGCTGAGTCGGAATTCGCGATCGCGACCCTCCCCCCTACGGGGGGGGGCGAAATCCTAGCGCCTCCGTCGGATTTATGTAGGTCCCCCTCACGGGTCTCCTGCCCCCCTCACGGGCCCCCGTAGGGGGCCCGTAGGGGGCCCGTAGGGGGCCCGTAGGGGGCCCGTGAGGGGGGCAGGAGACCCGTGAGGGGGACCTACATAGTTTTCCCCCGAAGGGGAGAAAACTTCGAGTTTAGTTATTCGAACTAGTTCAAGTTTAATAATTTGGTCTAATTTGTCCTAAGGACAAATTAGGACTAAATTCCTAGCGCTTACCCGTGAGGGGGGCGTCCCCCGCCCCTGGCGGGACGGGGCGTCGTAATTGGGTTGAATATGTCCCCCTTCGGGGGGGTACATATCCGACCCAATTATGCGAACTCTCACCTATTTAGAGTTAAGATTGTGCTGATAATTTTTTAACTTGTTCTAAAGCATTAAAACGGTCAGTAATTAACGGAGCATCTTGACGGTCTTCTGTAAAATATTCATTTGGACGTGGACTACCGAATACGTCATAAGCTAACCCTGTACTAACAAACAACCAACCTGCAATAAATAATGAAGGTACAGTTATACTGTGAATAACCCAATAACGAATACTCGTTAAAATATCTGAGAAAGGACGTTCTACTGGTTTTCCAGCCATAATATACTCCTTGGGTAAATTTACCCATTCTATTTTTAACTATTTGTGTGCTTTTTTTATTATAGCATTATTGCTATGATTCCCATCCTTAAAACATTAAAACATTAAAACAAAATTATCCCCCCATAAATATGGGGGGGGGGGGGAGAATTTTCTTGCTCAATTTTTAAATTAATTAATTAATTCTATCTAACCGCATAACATACATTTATAATGTTGATTTATACATTATTCCTCAATGTAGGAATTTATTTATTCAATTATGAATTGAATTCAATTCATATTCATCATTTTTTTACCCCCAAGGGAATTCGAATCCCTGTTTCCTCCGTGAAAAGGAGATGTCCTAGGCCTCTAGACGATGGGGGCTTTTGTTTTAATATACCATAAATTATGGTAAAAGTCAATTGTTTTTAAAGTAAACATTACTTTTATACATCTAAACTATAATTAAGTGAGGTAGAAACCTAAAACTCGAATATTTTGCCCCCTTCGGGGGAGAAAATATCGAAGATATTGAAAATATTCGAGAAAAGTAGGATATAAATTCTTTTTGGCCGCGTAAATATTAGTACGAAGCCCGCCATCTATCCTTTACACCTCGGCAAATTTATCAACTTACCTGTCTATTGTATTTTATCTTTGACTATGTACGAGCAAATAAAAGTCGAATCGTCCGTCCCCCGCAGGGGGGAGACGATCCTGGTAGCAGAGGTCGCTTACCCCCCCTTCGGGGAGGGACGCTGGGGCGGCGCGTCCCTCCCCGAAGGGGGGGTAAGCGACCTCTGCTACCAGGATCGTCTCCCCCCTGCGGGGGACGGACGATTCGACTTTTATTGAAAACTTATTTAGCTAAAGTTTCCCAGCTGTTTGTTACACCTTCTAAAATTAATGAGTTATTATAGATTTCTAGAATAATAAGTAAGAAAACAGCAAATAAAAGAATTGCGACACCCATAAGAACTGTAGTACCCCAACCAGGTAAAACTTTACCTGCTTCTGAATTTAGAGGACGTAATAAAGTTCCTAATGGAGTAACAATACCTGGTTCTTGCGAAGTTGAAGTTTGTGTACTATTTTTACCTGTAGCCATAATGAAAAATGAATAAAATCTGTGTGTTTTTTCCTTTCTGTAATATTGTATAATATTTGTGGAGAATAATTTTGTCTTGTTAAAAAATTTGAATTTATGGAAAGTCCGGCTTTTTTCTTTACCTTCTTTTTATGGTTTCTTTTATTAAGTGCTACAGGTTATTCAGTTTATGTTAGTTTTGGACCCCCTTCAAGAAAATTAAGAGATCCTTTTGAAGAACATGAAGATTAAAAATTATAGTCTTATGTAAATAAAAAAGATCTTATTTTCTTAGTGCGGAGTGAGAAGCTTAAACCTCCCTTTATGGAGGGGTCACCTCGAAAGTAGGTTATCACGGCCCCCCTCACGGGGAGGGGCGCTTAATAAGTTTTAAGCGTAACCAAAGATCTGCTAAGATCGAATATTACGCCCGTGAGGGGCGCCCCTCACGGGGTTCCAGCACGGCCCTATATATATATGGCCGTGCGGAGTTTTTTCGCGTCCCTCTCCCCTGCGGGGGGGGACGCGAAAAAACCTTTACTCGCGAATAGACTTGCCCGTGAGGGGCGCCCCTCACGGGGTCGTAGGTATTTTCGCGTCCCCCCCCGCAGGGGAGAGGGGCGCGAAAAGACTCAACCCTTCGGCCCGCCCCATATATATGGGGCGGGGGAACAAGTTCTATACCTGTCTACTTGAAAAGCGCACACATATATTTATTATTTCTATTATTAGGGTTGGATTTCATTTGAATAATGTCCTATACCGTTTTACCCAAAGTAATACATAGAACGACCTAGGCAAAAAGACCAAACCTAATAATGTAATAAGGTTTTTTAAAAGTGGTGGGAGTGCTAAGCCCTGTCATTATTACAAAATCTTTGGTTTTGTAATAATGACAGGGCTTAGCACTCCCACCACTTTTAAAGACTAAATGACTTTATGACTATTTTGCAATAGTAGGAGGCTCTCTAAAAAAGATAGAGAAAAAGATAATACCTAAAGTTCCAATTAATAAGAAAGTGTAAACTAAAGCTTCCATGAAAAGTGTTTAATAAATTTATTGAAAAGACTTTGTCTTTCAAATAGGAACATAATACCAAATTTAGAATTAGTGTAAAAAAACTTATTAGACAGAGTACTAATTTATTGAGAGTATGAAGCGCTAACCTCTTCGAGGGTTAGCGCTTAGCTAAGGTCGCGGAATTATCATTCGCAACGTAATAGGGTAGGATTTGTTTTGGGAGGCGCCCGGATTTGTCAAACGACAAATCCTAATAGGACCCGTCAGGGGGGCGTACGCCCTCCTGACGGGTCCTACGCTTGCGCTTCTTCACGGCCCCATATATATAGGGCCGTGCTAGACCCGTGAAGGCAGCGAAGCGCTCATTAGTAATTAGTCGTAATTGTCCGTGGTACCAATCCCACCAAATTCCGACAGACGCTTCGCACACGGCCTTATATGAATATATTCATATATTCATATAAAAATATATTCATATATTCATATAAAAATATATTCATATAAAAATATATGAATATATTCATATAAAAATATATGAATATATTCATATAAAAATATATGAATATATTCATATAAAAATATATTCATATATTCATATATGAAGAGGTCCGTGCGGGAGGACAAATCTGGCCAATTACGATGCGAACGCCAAGTAAGCAACCTCATCGCTATAGATTTTTTTGTCCAAAAGTCGAATATTTTCAATATCTTCGATATTGAAAATATTCGAGTTTTAAATCTCGAAGATATCCCCCCTTAGGGGGATATCTTAAGGTCCCCCTCACGGGTCTCCTGCCCCCCTCACGGGCCCCCTACGGGGGGTCGAGGGCGCTTATTATGCTTTAGCGTAATAAGGTCGCGAATTCCTAGCGCATGCCTCCCCCCTGCGGGGGGGGGCAATTTATGCGACCTCCGCTCCCATATATATGGGACCCGTGAGGGGGATCTAAATAAAATTCTATTGACGATGTTTTATAGGTCCCCCTCACGGGTCTCCTGCCCATATCCCTCCCCCCGTAGGGGGGTCCCCGTGAGGGGGTCGCTTACCCCCCCTTCGGGGAGGGACGCGCCGCCCCAGCGTCCCTCACGGGTAAGGTCGCTTCCCTCACGGGTACGGAGCACCCCTCACGGGGTCGAAGGGACCCGTGAGGGTCCCTTCGAGTGCGAGCGAACTAGCCTCGCTAGTCGCTCCCCCCCTTCGGGGGGGTAGGTTCGCTCGCAGAGCTCCGTCGGATTTTTGCGGACGCAAAAATCCTAGCGCTTATTACGCTAAAGCGTAATAAGCGACCTCTGGGGCAGGAGAGCGGACCTACAACTCGCAGATCTTCGAACCCCCTTTCTCAAAAGGGGGTTCGAAGTCTGCGACTTGCGCTCTGCGAAGCGCTCCGTACCCGTGAGGGAAGCGACCTCGACCCCCCTACGGGGGGAGAGCGAACCTACAAAAATCCGACGGAGGACGCGTCCCTTACGGGTTTGCGTCCCTCACGGGTTGGCGCCCCTCACGGGGCCAACCCGTCCCGCCAGGGGCGGGGGAGACGCCCCGTCCCGCCAGGGGCGGGGGACGCCACCCTCACGGGTCCGACTCCCCCCACGGATATAAGGGGGAGCGAACCTACCCCCCCTATATATATAAGGGGGGCAGCGACGCCCTCACGGGCCCTAAGGGGATCGTCGCGAGTACACGAAAACATCGTCAATCCCGTGAAAAAATACCTATATATACGAATTTTGGCACGGTATCGAATTTTATTCGAAAAAAAATAAAGCGCATTGAAGTGTACATCGCCTTAAAGGTCCTCTTTTGGGGCACATAATTTATACTAGCGGCGCCCCCATATATATGGGAGGGGGGCCTACAAAACTAAACACTACTTTAAAAATGAATTTATACTAATCCAAATTCTTTTGCTCAGAGAAAATCTAAGCCCATCTTTCATTTCAAATGAAATACAATTATCTTGTCGAAGGGACCCGTCCCGCCAGGGGTGGGGGACGCGCCCGTGAGGGGAACTCGCAGATCCCCTCACGGGCGACCCCCCTTTTTAGAAAAGGGGGTTCGAAGTCTGCGACTTGTCGAAGGGATTTACGCGCCCGTCCCGCCAGGGGCGGGGGAGGCGCGTAAATCCCTTCCCCGTGAGGGGAACTCGCAGATCCCCTCACGGGCGACCCCCCTTTTTAGAAAAGGGGGTTCGAAGTCTGCGACTTGTCGAAGGGATTTACGCGTCAGGCGCGTAAATCCCTTCGAGAACTCGCAGATCTTCGAGGACGGCCCCCCTCCTCCTAAAGAGGAGGGGGGTCGTCCTCGAAGTCTGCGACTTGTTCGAAACGCAAGTCCTATTTGTTCCTGGACTAATCTGGTGGCGCCCCTCACGGGGCGTAGGATTTTGGTAATTACGACGATTCCCTCGTAAGCTTATTTGGCCTTCGCGAAGGCATCATAATAGGGTGGGATTTGCCCAGGACGGCCCCCCTCACGGGTCTTGACCCGTGAGGGGGGCCGTCCTGGGCAAATCCCACCCTATTATGATTAGAACACCTATTATCCTCCCGTCCCCCTATATATATAAGGGGGGGGAGGAACATAAGAAAAATCCGCCGGACGCTTTGCACTTGTAGAGTAGGATTTGACCTATATAAGGTATAAGGAGGCGCCCTCACGGGCCCCGCCCCATATATATGGGGCGGGACGGGTCCTAAACAAGTGCACCACTGCCTTAAATTAGAAGTATTGATTAGAAAGCTTCACGAACAGATGAAGTATCACCAAGTTTTTTGTATTTACCAAATTCTAATTGATCATTAATGTCTTCGTCGATACCCGCGAAAACGTCACGGAAAATAGTTCTTGCACCGTGCCAAATATGACCAAAGAAGAATAATAAAGCAAAAGATAAGTGTCCAAAAGTAAACCAACCACGTGGACTACTACGGAATACACCGTCCGATTGTAAAGTTGAACGGTCAAATTCAAAGATTTCACCTAATTGAGCTTTACGTGCATATTTTTTAACCGTTGAAGGATCCGTAAATGTTAAACCATTTAATTCACCACCATTGAATGTAACTGAAACACCTACTTGTTCAATAGAGTATTTTGATTCAGCTTTACGGAATGGAACGTCAGCACGTACAACACCATCTTTATCAATTAGAACAACAGGGAAAGTCTCAAAGAACGTAGGCATACGACGCACATAAAGCTCACGGCCATCTTGATCTTTGAAAATAGCGTGGCCTAACCAACCAACAGCAATACCATCACCACTATTCATAGCACCAGTACGGAATAAACCACCTTTAGCAGGATTATTACCGATATAATCATAGAAAGCTAATTTTTCAGGGATTTTAGCCCAAGCTTCTGAAGCGGATAAACCTTCAGATGTACTTTGTGCTACTCGTTTTTGAATTTCTTGTTGGAAGAAACCTTGGTCCCATTGATAACGTGTTGGGCCAAATAATTCAATAGGAGTTGCTGCTGAACCGTACCACATAGTACCTGCTACAACAAAAGCTGCCCAGAATACTGCTGCAATACTACTTGATAAAACAGATTCAATAGAACCCATTGATAAACCAAAATATAAACGAATTGATGGACGGACACAAAGGTGGAATAAACCTGCTAATACACCTAAAATACCAGCAGCAATATGATGTGCTGGTACACCTCCCGGGTTGTAAGGGTCAAAACCTTCAGCACCCCAAGAAGGAGCTACAGGTTGAACACTACCTGTTAATCCATATGGATCTGATACCCAAATCCCAGGTCCAAAAACACCTGTAACATGGAAAGCACCAAAACCAAAACAAATAAGTCCTGCTAAGAAAAGATGAATACCAAAGATTTTTGGTAAATCTAATGCAGTCTTACCTGTACGTGGATCACGGAATAATTCTAAAAGACGAGTCGACGGGTCTGTTACCATCCCCGCCTCTCTTCCGAAACCGTACGTGATACTTTCGCATCATACGGCTACTCAGCAAATGCTATCCTTGTCACGGAACTCTAAATAACGGTCAGGCGAGACCTCCCGATTCATTGAGAACGGGGGCTGGTTTTTTTGGTCATGGCAATGTCTATGTAATAGTTGAATATTATGAGAAGCCTTCATTCCACCATCGGATAGCGGAATAATGTGGTCCGTCTCAAGAATATCCTCTTCCACAAAGGGAAGATTACATAAATTACAACGGCCCTTTTGCTTTCTTAGAAGCCATGCTTGGCTCTTTGACATAAAGGGACTTGAGCCTAAGCGCGTTGCCCAATATATCTCATTGCCATCATAAGGACTAGAATTGCCTATAACTTTGTTGTATTCTTTTATACTGTCAGCATACTCGACATGCTTGTACAGTCTTATTCCAGATGCAGTCATGAATTCCCAACGACCCTCATGGCGTTGCCAATATTTTAAGAATCCAGACGACGCACTTTTTGTCGCGCGTTTAGCCCATCTTCTTAGTTTTAAATAAAGTAGGAAATCCATTTTCTGCAACGTTTTACACGTAATTGCGTCCGATCTACCAAAAGAACGCGACCAACCACTGATGATTGGATTCAATTTTTGAATGAAAACTTCTTGACTTACGTTATGGTTTTTTCGGATTTCTAAGCCCAGTTTTCGCTGGTAGCTTTCGCATTTCTCCTTAGAAGGCACAATTAGTGTTTTGAAGCTACCTTTAATCTTGCCTCCACCATATTTAGATTTAAACTGCCTTATTGTGAAACCAAGAAAGTTAAAACCTGGGTATGTAACACCAAATTCAATTTTCTCCTTTTCGGATAACTCCAGGGTATGGGTTATACGGGTTTTTTCTTCGGAAAGTTCTAGTCCAATATCGTTTAACCAAGCTTGAATAGCTTTTCTACATTTAAGTATAACTTCTTTATCATAATGCATTACTACGAAATCATCTGCATACCGTATAAACGATAGCGATCTTTCTTTATCTCTACTTCCCATGCTAGCCCCATTTGGAGTACGTAATTCAATGTCATTCATAAGTTGTTTTAACATATCTTCCATACCACTCAGTGCTATGTTGGCTAGAAGAGGTGAAAGAACTCCACCTTGAGGAGTGCCTGTTTCAGTGCTACTGAAAACATCTTGGTCAATTCCTCCAGATTCTAACCACGCTTTAACCTGCTGGTGCATTTTACCCTTACTAAACGCAAGTTTCTTTAGTAATTTGCTATGATCAATTCTGTCAAAACATTTCTTAATGTCAGCATCAAGAACGTACTTGGGCTTTTTATTAATGGACAAGTAGATCTGTTTGACCGCATCGTGACAGTTGCGACAAGGTCTAAAGCCGTAGCTATTGGGTTCAAACTTAGCTTCCCATTCTGGCTCTAAGGCCAGTTTAAAAAGTGCTTGATTAGCCCTATCAGCTATTGTAGGAATACCAAGTGGACGCTTTTCAACTTTTCCTGGCTTGTTAATCCAAACCCTTCTGAGCGGCTTAGCTTTGCCATTAAGACCTACTTTGGAAACAAAGGCAAAACGGGCTGGCGCTTTTAGAATTTGAATTCCGTCCACACCCGCAGTTTTCTTACCCTTGTTATCTTGAGTAACACGCCTCGTGGCCAACAGTTTTGCATGATAAGAGTTTATTAATGTATTTTGAATACTTCGTACCAGTTTTACCTGCCCATTTTTAGAAGCAAAATAAATTCTTTTTTGTAGTTTTCGAACATGAATATCAACAGTCGCCCATTTAATCCTGTTCCAACCCTCTTTCGATTTAGGTATTTTTTCCATAAAAAGACTTTATTTATTGCACAGCTGCGTCCTACGTCAGCATATCCCGGTCGTTACAACCTTCCCTTTTCAGGCTATGCTTTTTCATTAAAGCTAGGCGTTCGCTTTTTAGGACATCTTACTCCCCCTATTCCATATAGTGGTCCTACCAAACCAGAAGTTTGGAGAAATAGGGGGGTTTTCTCGTTCCATAACACCATTTTGAACTCTTTAGGGCCTGCCTCTCCCCCGGGGGTCAAAGTTAACGCGCAGGCTAAGTTGGGAGAACTTACCTGACTTGATACTACCCTGCATCGTATTTGATGCGCAACGGGACATAACCTAAGTTACGTAAGCTTACTATCGTCGCTGGGAATTTACGAGGGCTAAGGACGGCAGTTCGCATATTTATTTTCTACCCCACAATGTTCTTTCCTTGATATTATCTCAGTCCGAGTTGGATATGAAGTTCTTGCTCGCGGTACACGTTTTCAGTTATTATCGTGTTTAACCGCTTACAGCCCCGCATGTACGCCCTATGATAACCAGTCTCAGGCGTAGGGGCTTCTGCTTTCAACCTCGCGTTAAAGGCGGTAGGCTTTTCACCTACAAGGTGTTATAGTTAGAAACAGCCAAATAAATTTGACTATTTCCCTCCTCCCCAGCAAAATGCTGTTTCAGAGAACGAGTCGCACTCCCAGTAAACCCAGTGCCAAACTGAGGCAAGGAATAATAAACCTGAAAGAACAATATGAGAAGCTGCCGCACCTTCATAACTCCAGATACCCGGATTTGAAGAAGTTTCACCACTAATTGTCCAACCGCCCCATGATTGTGTTACACCTAAACGTGTAAGAAAAGGAAGAACGAACATCCCTTGACGCCACATAGGGTTTAATACTGGATCTGATGGATCAAAAACTGCAATTTCAAATAATGTCATTGCACCTGCCCAACCTGCCACTAGAGCAGTGTGCATTAAATGCACTGAAATCAGTCGACCTGGGTCATTAATTACTACTGTATGTACACGATACCAAGGTAAGCCCATAAAACTTTAACTTTAGTCATTTTTTATTTCCTTAATTCTTTTCTCGAATAAAATTCTATTGACGATGTTTTATAGGTCCCCCTCCCATATATATGGGGTCTCCTGCCCATATCCCTCCCCCCGTAGGGGGGTCCCCGTGAGGGGGTCGCTTACCCCCCCTTCGGGGAGGGACGCGCCGCCCCAGCGTCCCTCACGGGTAAGGTCGCTTCCCTCACGGGTACGGAGCGCCCCTCACGGGGTCGAAGGGACCCGTCCCGCCAGGGGCGGGGGACGCGCCCCCCTCACGGGGAGGGAGGCGCGTCCCCCGCCCCTGGCGGGACGGGTCCCTTCGAGTGCGAGCGAACGATCCCCTTATATATATAGGGGATCGTCGCTCCCCCCCTTATATATATAGGGGGGGTAGGTTCGCTCGCAGAGTCGGAATTGGGTCGGATTTGGCCTCCCCCGCCCCTGGCGGGACGGGGGCCTCCCCCGCCCCTGGGGGGACGGGTCCGCCGGCGTCCCCCGCCCCTGGCGGGACGGGTTGGCGTACGCCAATTACGACGCCCCGTGAGGGACGCCAATTCCGAGCGCGTCCCCCGCCCCTGGCGGGACGGGTTTGCCCCGTGAGGGACGCAAACCCGTCCCGCCAGGGGCGGGGGACGCGTCCTCCGTCGGATTTTTGTAGGTTCCCCTCACGGGTCTCCTGCCCCCCTCACGGGTCCCGCGAGGTCGCTTATTACGGAGCGCTTGTCGAAGGGATTTTCGCGCCCCCCCTCACGGGGAGGGAGGCGCGACCCTCACGGGTCCCTTCGAGCAACTCGCAGATCTTCGAACCCCCTTTTTATAAAGGGGGTTCGAAGTCTGCGACTTGCGTCGGAATTGTCCCCCTCCCCCCTGCGGGGGGGCGGACAATTCCTAGCGCTTCCCTCACGGGTTTGTCCCCCCCCGTAGGGGGGAGGGCAAACCCGTGAGGGAAGCGACCTCTGCGAAGCGCTCAGTCGGAATTCGCGATCACGATCGCGAATTCCTAGCGCATCCCTCACGGGTTTGCGTCCCTCACGGGGCAAATTATGCGACCTACGTCGGATTTTTGTAGGTCCGCTCTTAGAGCGGACCTACAAAAATCCTAGCGCTTATTACGCTAAAGCGTAATAAGCGACCTGAAGTCGGATTTGTCCGCGGACAAATCCTAGCGCATCCCTCACGGGTACGCTTCAGCGTAATATGCGACCTTCGCACTAAAGCGTAATAAGGTCGCTTACCCGTGAGGGACGCTTTAGCGTAATAAGGTCGCTTATTACGCTAAAGCGTCCCTCACGGGTAAGCGACCCCCTCACGGGGACCCCCCTACGGGGGGAGAGCGGACCTAAAGAAAATCTCCCCTTATATATAAAGGGGGGTTATAGCAGATATTTAGAACTTCGAGTTTTTTATACCTATTACAAGGCTACTAGACTTTATTTGACAAAACTAAAAGTCGAATATTTTCAATATCGAGAAAAGTCTCCGCCGCCCTCACGAGTTTTAGCTTCGTGAGAGTTTTATTCCACCCTTGCATTCCACTCCGCAGGTGGAATGCAAGGGTGGAATAAAAGTATGTTTGGTTAATCTTTATTTATGTTTAAAACAGTAAAAAAAAATAGTACTATCGTTTTATAGTACTGTTACTTGTTTGTTAAAGCTATTTATTAGAGTTATGTTCTTTAAAACTGCACCTTTATGATAACAGTTATTATCATGTAGCAGACAATATTACTCCCTTTAGGGAGTAATATTGTCTGCTACATATCCGCGATTTTTATCCTATGTCCGCGGTTTTTATCCTCAGGATAAAAACCGCGGAGATATCGCAGACAATAATAATCCTTTTTAGGATTATTATTGTCTGCGATATGGATAAAAACCGCGGACATGATTTTGTTGTTTTTCCACCCGCAGTAGGAAGTTTTAACCTTTTTAAGGGGGGTTAACCCGTCCCGTGAGGGAGGCATCCTACAGCGGGTGGAAAAAAAAAACACAATATATATATTGATTGCTATAGCCTGCAGGCTAAAAATATCTAAAAGTCTGTTACGAGCGAACGATCCCCTTATATATATAGGGGATCGTCGCGAGGACACAGTGCGAGCGAATAGTCGGATTTGTCCGCACGCCGACAAATACGGGCGCGGAATTGTTGATGACCAACCCGTGAGGGGCGCTCCGGGGCTATTCGCTCGGACGGACGCAAAAATCCGACGAAGGTCGCATAAATTGCCCCGTGAGGGACGCAATTTATGCTACCTCCGCTCCCATATATATGCGAGCGGACCTACAAAAATCCGACGCAGGTCGCATCCCTCACGGGTTTGCGTCCCTGACGGGACGCAAACCCGTGAGGGATGCGCTAGGAATACGCCCCCCCCCGTAGGGGGGAGGGTCGCGATCGCGAATTCCGACTCAGCGCTGCCCTCACGGGTCCTGCCCTCCTTCCCTCCCCCCTACGGGGGGTCGAGGTCGTTTACCCCCCCCGCAGGGGGGAGGGGGACAATTACGACACAAGCGCTCCGAGTCTATTCGCGAGTACGAGTTTCTCGAATAAATTGAATAATCAATTTATTCGAGAAAGATTTCAAATATCGAAGATATTTAAAACTTCGACTTTTCATTTTAAGATAACTTTATCTAAAGTTATCTTATGGCCTATACCTAACTCAGAGACTTTTAACGAAATCACAATTTTCTTTATTCGGGATTGACGGGGCTCGAACCCGCAACTTCCGCCGTGACAGGGCGGTGCTCTAACCAATTGAACTACAATCCCATTTTTCATATCGAAGAAAATCTTCGATTTTCTTCGAGATCTCCGCGTTTTTCGACGAAAAACGCGGACATATTAATTACGAGTGCTCAGTAGCACAAGCGCTCAGTGCTGCTACCAGGTCGTTTGACAAATCCTGGTAGCAGAACGCCTTTCTCACGGGTTGGACTTTGGCTCAATAGCTACCACCTAATAGGTTTTGGCCTATTAGGCGAACTCAGGTCGCGTAATTTGCCCCGTGAGGGGCGCCAATTCCCACTAACGCTTCACCCACGACCCCCTTCACGGGTAAAAGCACTTGCATACTGCAAGTAGAGGTTCGCTCGTAGAGTGTTAACCTCGCGTATAATCAATAATTATACTTTTTTTTACCTCCCTCACGGGAATTTTTTTAAGGCATTAACTATATAAATTTTTATATAAGAATGAAACTCTATAGATAATAACATAATAGTTATTTTTTGTCTAGATTTACATCTTATAAAAAAGTAATTTTTGTTTTAAAGTCGATTGGTTAAAAAAAATATTTATATTAGTTGTGAGGTGCGCAAATAAATTTTTTGGGACGTGGAGCGCCCCTCACGGGGTCCTGTCCCGAAGGGACCCGTGAGGGGCGCTCCGTACCCGTGTCCGCCAGGGGCGGGGAAGCGACCTTACCCGTGAGGGACGCGCCGCCCCAGCGTCCTTCCCCGAAGGGGGGGTAAGCGACCCCCTCACGGGGACCCCCCTACGGGGGCCCGTGAGGGGGGCAGGAGACCCGTGAGGGGGACCTACGGATTTAGCCTCCCCCGCCCCTGGCGGGACGGGGGCTAAATCCGACCCAACCCGTGAGGGAAGCGCTCGTAATTGTCCGTCCCCCCCCCCGCAGGGGGGAGGGAGACAATTACGACACAAGTCGCAGACTTCGAGTACGGCCCCCCTCCTCCTAAAGAGGAGGGGGGCCGTACTCAAGATCAGCGAGTTGCTTCCCCGCCCCCTATATATGGGGCGGGCCGAAGGGTGGAACAAGTCGCAGACTTCGAGTTGCTCGAAACTCCCTTCGACCCCGTGAGGGGCGCTCCTTACCCGTGAGGGAAGCGACCCCCTCACGGGGACCCCCCGTAGGGGGCCCGTGAGGGGGGCAGGAGACCCGTGAGGGGGTCCTACAGATTTCACCTCTCCGAAGGGGGGGGAAATTCCGACCAAATTATACCCCCCGACGAGGGAACCTCCGCTCTGCGCGCTAAATGGCCTGGCCCGCCCCATATATATGGGGCGGGGAACCCGTCAGGGGGGCCCACAAATAGACGACCCCCCCCCGCAGGGGGGAGGGAAGCGACGTACCCGTGAGCCCCCCTCACGGGTCCTAGTGGTATTTGTCAAATTACGCTTAATTGGGGCGGTTTTGACCTACGGACAAAACCGCCCCAATTACGATTAGGATTTGTCATTCGACAAATACTAGCGCCTCCCTCGCGGGTTGCCTTAAGGAAACCCGCGAGGGAGGCAACCACCTAATTGCCTTAAGGCAACCCGTGAGGGAGGTTACCTCCTTAATAAGCGACCTTCGCACTGTTCGCTCCCCCCTAAAGAGGGGTAGGTTCGCCACCTTCGCTCTCGTGCTTAAGTGGCATTCCCCAATTACGAACCAAGCGTTGAATTTAAGCCATTACATAAAAACTCGAATATTTTCAATATCTTTATCGAATAAATTTCTATTGACGTTGTTTTATAGGTCCGCTCTCCCCCCGTAGGGGGGTCCCCGTGAGGGGGTCGCTTCCCTCACGGGTACGGAGCGCCCCTCACGGGGTCGAAGGGACCCGTGAGGGAAGCGCCCCCCTCACGGGGAGGGAGGCGCGACCCTCACGGGGTCGAAGGGACCCGTGAGGGTCCCTTCGAGTGCGAGCGAACGATCCCCTTATATATATAGGGGATCGTCGCTCCCCCCCTTATATATATAGGGGGGGTAGGTTCGCTCGCAGAGTCGGAATTGGGTCGGATTTGGCCTCCCCCGCCCCTGGCGGGACGGGGGCCTCCCCCGCCCCTGGCGGGACGGGTCCGCCGGCGTCCCCCGCCCCTGGCGGGACGGGTTGGCGTACGCCAATTACGACGCCCCGTGAGGGACGCCAATTCCGAGCGCGTAATTGGCGTCCCTCACGGGGCAAACCCGTGAGGGAGACGCCCCGTGAGGGACGCCACCCTCACGGGTCCGACTCCCCCCACGGATATAAGGGGGAGCGAACCTACCCCCCCTATATATATAAGGGGGGGAGCGACGCCCCCCTCACGGGCCCGTGAGGGGGGCCCTAAGGGGATCGTCGCGAGTACACGAAAACATCGTCGATCCCTCCCCCCCGCGGAGATAAGGGGGGGGAAAATTCCTATATCCTATATCCTATATCCTATATCCTATATCCTATATACTATATAAAGGAATTTTGTTACGGTATAGAAATTTATTCGAGTACGAGCGAACGATCCCCTTAGGGGATCGTCGCTCCCCCCCTTCGGGGGGGTAGGTTCGCTCGTAGAGTCGGACCCGTGAGGGTGGCGTATGCGTCGTAATTGGCCCCGTGAGGGGCGCCAATTACGCCGGCGGATTTGGCCCCCGTCCCGCCAGGGGCGGGGGAGGCCAAATCCGACCCAATTCCGAGCGCATAAATTGCGTCCCTCACGGGGCAATTTATGCGACCTCCGTCGGATTTTTGTAGGTTCGCTCTCCTGCCCGCGAGGTCGCTTATTACGCTTTAGCGTAATAAGCGCTAGGATTTTTGCATCCGCAAAAATCCGACGAAGGTCGCAGAAATTGCGTCCCTCACGGGGCAATTTCTGCGCTCGGAATTGGCGCCCCTCACGGGGCCAATTCCGACTCTCCGAGCGAACCTAGCCTCGCGAATAGCGGGGCGATTCGCTCGGACGGACGCAAAAATCCTAGCGCTTATTACGCTTTAGCGTCCCTCACGGGTAAGCGACCTCGACCCCCCTACGGGGGGAGGGCAGGAGAGCGGACCTAAAACTCGAAGATTTTCCCCCCGCGGATATCCTGATATAAGGGGGGGAAAACTTCGACTTTGATATTGAAAATATTCGATAAAAGCGTTGGATTTTTACAATAACGAACCAAGCGTTCCTCATACACTAATTCATTTTATTTAGTTTTTTTTGTATTTTTGGAAACGTGTACGTATTTTTTGAGCCAGACGAATACGAGTAATAAATTTAGTTAAAATATATTTGATAGAATTACGTGAATCATCGTTTGCTGGAATGATATGATTAGATAAAGTAGGATCACAATTAGTATCAACTATTGTAAAAGTTTTTAATCCAAGTTTGTTACATTCACGAACGGCATTCATTTCTTCTTTTTGTCCAATAATAATAGCTACATTTTGTGAAATTTTCGTTTGAGATAATTTGGTCATATTAGCAATACCACCAAAATATTTTTCTAAACGTTGCCATTTTTTCTTACGTGCAGCGGCTAATTTTTTAGTGCTAGAACTTAAATTTTTATCGTAAATGCTATCAATAGGGAATTTAAGTTTAGGATCAACAATTTTAGATAATAGAATTTGAACGATTTCAGAAATTTTAGTTTGTGGAGTAGGTAAATATCTAAGACGTGGTAAAAACTTAATTAATTTTTTTTGTGCATCTAAAGCTTTAAATTGACGTTTTACAATTTGTATAACATGACGTTCTCCTATTGCTTTAGCTTTAAGTTGTTGTAATTCACTTACATATTGATTTTTTAAAGAATCGTAAGTTTGTAATGTTGTTTCAATATTTTTTAATTGGTTAAAAGCATCATTACATTGTGTTTGAATAGATTGTATCGAAGAAATTAATGTTTCAATAACTGATTGAATATAAGAATTGAATTGGCGTGCAAAACGTAAAAGAAGTGAACTGCAAACAACAATGTTACCAGTAGTAGCTTTTGGAGTTCGTAAACGTGAAGTATCTGCAGACGCACCTTGATATGTATCACGAGAATCGGTTTCGCGGCTACGTACAGTAGCTAAAGCTACTCGATTTAAAATTTCTTTAGGTGGATTAGGAACAATCCAAGGTTTGATATCGTTTTCTGTTTCTCCGTTAACTTTGTTACCGGTGAACCCGTCGTTTTCTTTGGAAACGGCGGTCCCTCTTTCGGGGGCCGGGCTTACAGTCCCCCCCTTAGATATAAGGGATATAAGGGGGGGAAGCACTGTAATATTTTTTAAACTATTATAAGGTACTGTATATAAAGAAACATTTGTTTTTTGTAATCCTTTCATTTCAGATGATAACATTAGTAAATACTTATATTCACGTAACTTTTGAGTATAAGCTGCTAATTGGTTAAATAGCATTTGATATTTAGAAGCAATTTGTAATCCTTTTTCTTTTACAAAAAGAGTTTGATCAATTAATTCGCGACGCTTTTGAATAAGTTTTTGACGTTTTTGAATGTAAACCATTCCTTTAGTCATTAAAAAATTACGTTTTTCTGCAAATTTTTGTGCACGTAAAAGAATGTCATTTGTATTATTCTTAAAGTTTTTAAAAATTTGACGTCCTTTTGTTAAAATAAGTTTACTTTTCTTTTTTAATAATAAAGCTCTTTTAATAAAACGTGATTTAATAGTTTGTCTTCTTTCTAAAATATCGCGCACAACTTTTTGTTTTTCTTTTAAAATGGGACGTATTTTAGATATAGATTTACAAATTGTTTTCCAGTTTGTTAACATACCACCTAACCATCTTGTATTAACATAAAACGAATTTTTTGTAAAGAAAGATGCGCGAGCAATTAAACCTGTTGCAGGTTTTTTTGTTCCTATAAACAGAAATGTACGCCCTTTTAAAGCATATTTTGTTAATGTATTTAACGCTTTATTTAAACAACGACGTGTTTTTAAAAGATTAATTACATGTTGACCTTTTTTAACAAAAGGTCGGTTTTTATTTTGCCCTTGTTTATTTAACCATAAATATTGTTTCATACGGGCATGGCATTTAACGGTTTTTTCACCAAAATGCATTCCATGTGCAAGCATTTCACGAATACTGTTCATTACAAGTGTAGCTTTTTTTCTTTTTGATACTGGATTTATTTGAATTATTTTACCTATAACTGGTGTGCTAAGTCCGCCAGGGCTAAGCACACCATTAAAAGGAGAATTACCTACGTCACGACGTACTTTAATACGTACTTTATCACGACCTAATACTACACCTTTTTCTAATCGAACAAATAAAATTTGACCTCTAACTTTTAAAATTGCATAATTATTATACTTTTTCACATTTTCCGGTATAATTGTTGTCAATTTACACCCATACATTAATGGGAATTTGTTTGACTTTTCGTTAGAAGATTCTCCTTCGCCTTTTTTATGGATGGATGATGTGCTCCCTTCTGTAAGCGGTGCATTATGCGAAGCCCGCCCCTTATACCCCTTATATAAGGGGCCGCTTCCCATTTTTTTTTCCTTAATACTTTTTGGATCTTGAGATCCGCGACCTGTAAGCATAGAAAAAGCATAATTTGATTTGACACGTGTTATTACAATTTTAGCAGTTTTAGGTAGTAATTCACCTACTCCTTGGCCTAAAGGCACAATGATTTTATAATCACTCGACGTTTTTTCAGAAAACGTCGAGTCCCCCGGTAACAAAGAATTTGTTAACGGGGAAGGTGTAAATTCCACAATCCCAGCACCTTTTTTTGTTTTTTTTGTAATATTTACTGTTAAAACGTCCCCTGGTTTAACGGGTGACTTAAGTGCTTCAGCACCTGGCTTTGTTGCATTAGATGGATCTTGTGGAGTAGATAACAATTGTGCTACAGCGTATGCTGAATCTTTAAAAGCTGTTACTCCGGCCGGGGCCGCTTTTTTTACAATTTTGGCCTTAATATGCCCTTGTTTAGCATTTGGTACAAATATAGCAAAAGGATACGTAAATTCATCAATACCAATATTATTAGGTGCTAACGCTGTAATTTTTAAATCACATATATCACCAACAGTAAGCGCTTTTTTTCTAGTGTCACCATTTCTTGTTTTTAATTTTGCTAGTTGTTTTGTTGTCATATTATTTTATATCTTTTTTTTTTGATTTTTTTCTACGAGCGGACCCCTCCCCCCGTAGGGGGGAGGGGTCCGCTCTGGTCGTCTCCTCCGCGAGCGGAATATACGACTTTTATTGTAATTTACAGTTCTTTTTTCTACAAAAAAAGAAGAATTATTAGTGGCGTCCACATATATATATAATATATATAAGGGTGTCGCGCCTCAATCTTGTAGTGCGAAGGTCACATATTAAGGGGGCGCCCCTCACGGGTGCTACCAGGATTTGGGTCGGAATTAACCAGGACGGGTCTCCTCCACCCTGCGGGGGGAAAATACCCGTCAGGGGGGGGTCGTCCTGAATATTTTCTCAGTATTATGGGTAGGACAAATACTACGCAATTCCTAGCGCCTCCCCCCCTGCGGGGGACGGGTTTACGTAAGCAAACCCGTCCCGCCAGGGGCGGGGGAGGCGACCTCTGTCGGATTTTTGTAGGTTCCCCTCACGGGTCTCCTGCCCATATCCCTCCCCCCGTAGGGGGGTCCCCGTGAGGGGGTCGCTTACCCCCCCTTCGGGGAGGGACGCTGGGGCGGCGCGTCCCTCACGGGTAAGGTCGCTTCCCTCACGGGTACGGAGCGCCCCTCACGGGGTCGAAGGGACCCGTGAGGGTCCCTTCGAGTGCGAGCGAACTAGCCTCGCTAGTCGGGAGCCTAGGTTCGCTCGCAGAGTCGGACCCGTGAGGGTGGCGTCCCTCACGGGGCGTCGTAATTGGCCCCCCCCCCGTAGGGGGGAGGGGCGCCAACCCGTGAGGGACGCCGGCGGACCCGTCCCGCCAGGGGCGGGGGAGGCCCCCGTCCCGCCAGGGGCGGGGGAGGCCCCCGTCCCGCCAGGGGCGGGGGAGGCCCCCGTCCCGCCAGGGGCGGGGGAGGCCCCCGTCCCGCCAGGGGCGGGGGAGGCCAAATCCGACCCAATTCCGAGCGCGTCCCCCGCCAGGGGCGGGGGACGCGTCCTCCGTCGGATTTTTGTAGGTTCGCTCTCCTGCCCATATCCCGCGAGGTCGCTTACCCCCCCTTCGGGGAGGGACGCTAAAGCGTCCCTCACGGGTAAGCGCTAGGATTTTTGCGTCCGCAAAAATCCTAGCGTCGGATTTTTGCGGACGCAAAAATCCTAGCGCTTATTAAGCTTTAGCGTCCCTCCCCGAAGGGGGGGTAAGCGACCTTACCCGTGAGGGACGCTTTAGCGTCCCTCCCCGAAGGGGGGGTAAGCGACCCCCTCACGGGGACCCCCCTACGGGGGGAGAGCGGACCTACAACTCGCAGATCTTCGAACCCCCTTTATCAAAAGGGGGTTCGAAGTCTGCGACTTGCGTCGGAATTGTCCCCCTCCCCCCTGCGGGGGGGCGGACAATTCCTAGCGCTTCCCTCACGGGTTTGCCCCCCCCCCCGTAGGGGGGAGGGACGCAAACCCGTGAGGGAAGCGACCTCTACGGCAGGAGAAACGCTCAGTCGGAATTCGCGATCGTGATCGCGAATTCCTAGCGCATCCCTCACGGGTTTGCCCCGTGAGGGACGCAAACCCGTGAGGGATGCGACCTACGTCGGATTTTTGCGTCCCTCACGGGGCAAAAATCCGACACTAGGATTTTTGCGTCCGTCCGAGCGAATAGTGCGAAACGTCCCTCCCCGAAGGGGGGGTAAGCGACCTCCCCTATATAAGGGACCCGTGAGGGGGACCTACATATTTAGCCTCCCCCGCCCCTGGCGGGACGGGTATATTAGGCGAAATCCGACCCAATTACGACGCCGTACACTAATTACGACGCAAGGTTCCCTATGCGGCTCACTTCAAATAATTTTTTTTTTCTATTTGTTCATATGAGAATAAAATCTCAATTTTAGTATGTTAAAAAAACTGTTAAAGACTTTTTTACACAAACCTCGTACTTTTTCTTATGACGCGTATGCATACACTAATAAAAAATTACGGTCAAATACTATAATTCGCGTAGGGGAAGTATCAAACTGGAGGAGCGAAGGCACCCCCCCATATCACTATAGATTTTGGAGCCTATGGATCCAATCCCTAATAATCTCTAAATATCCCTAACCCCCATTAGTGATATACTATGTTCTACCTATAGGTTTTTATATTAAAAATTATTTAATGAAAAAGGACACTTTTAGATGTAATAGGGTTTACTAGAAATAAACTAGATTCCATATAGGGTAACTCTTAGTAACCATTGCTACATTAACCAAAAAGCCTTTTAAATAATATTTGTCATGTTTTTTATTGATTATTTACTTATTAACAAATAAATTCATTTCTATTTATGTTAAAGTCGAATTTTTAAATATCTTCGTTATTTAAAATCTTTATAGAATAAATTTATTATTCAATATATTCGAGAAACTCGTACTCGCGAATAGACTCGCAGCGCCCCTCACGGGGTCGAAGGTCTTTTCGCGTCAGGCGCGAAAAGACCTTTACTCGCGAATAGACTCGGAGCGCTTGCGTAGGAATTGTCCGCCCCCCCCGCAGGGGGGAGGGGTACAATTCCTACGCAAGTCGCATACTTCGAACCCCCTTTCTCAAAAGTCGAATTTTTCCCCCCTTATATCCGCGGGGGGAAAATATTCGAGTTTTTAGGTCCGCTCTCCTGCCCATATCCCTCCCCCCGTAGGGGGGTCGAGGTCGCTTATTACGCTAAAGCGTCCCTCCCCGAAGGGGGGGTAAGCGACCCCCTCACGGGGACCCCCCTACGGGGGGAGAGCGGACCTAAAGAAAATTTAATACCTTAACAAAATTCCTATATAAAAATTTTGTTACGGGATCGACGATGTTTTCGTATAAAACATCGTCAATAGAATTTTCTTCGATAAGAGGGGGTTCGAAGATCTGCGAGTTGTAGGTCCGCTCTCCCCCCGTAGGGGGGTCGAGGTCGCTTATTACGCTTAAAGCGTAATAAGGTCGCTTATTACGCTTTAGCGTAATAAGCGCTAGGATTTTTGCGTCCGTCCGAGCGAATCGCCCCGCTATTCGCGAGGCTAGGTTCGCTCGGAGAGTCGGAATTGGCATACGCCAATTCCGAGCGCATAAATTGCGTACGCAATTTATGCGACCTTCGCTCGCTGAGCGAACCTACAAAAATCCGACGCTAGGATTTTTGCGTCCGTCCGAGCGAATCGCCCCGCTATTCGCGAGGCTAGGTTCGCTCGGAGAGTCGGAATTGGCCCCGTGAGGGGCGCCAATTCCGAGCGCAGAAATTGCCCCGTGAGGGACGCAATTTCTGCGACCTTCGTCGGATTTTTGCGGATGCAAAAATCCTAGCGCTTATTACGCTAAAGCGTAATAAGCGACCTCGCGGGCAGGAGAGCGAACCTACAAAAATCCGACGGAGGTCGCATAAATTGCCCCGTGAGGGACGCAATTTATGCGCTCGGAATTGGGTCGGATTTGGCCTCCCCCGCCCCTGGCGGGACGGGGGCCAAATCCGCCGGCGTCCCTCACGGGTTGGCGCCCCTCCCCCCTACGGGGGGGGGGCCAATTACGACGCCCCGTGAGGGACGCCACCCTCACGGGTCCGACTCTGCGAGCGAACCTACCCCCCCGAAGGGGGGGAGCGACTAGCGAGGCTAGTTCGCTCGCACTCGAAGGGACCCCTTGAGGGGCGCTCCGTACCCGTGAGGGAAGCGACCCCCTCACGGGGACCCCCCGTAGGGGGGAGGTATATGGGCAGGAGACCCCATATATATGGGAGGGGGACCTACGGATTTAGCCTCCCTCACGGGTATACCCGTCAGGGAGGCTAAATCCGACCCAACCCGTGTCCGCCAGGGGCGGGGAAGCGCTCGGAATTGTCCCCCCCCCCGCAGGGGGGGGGGGACAATTCCTACACAAGTCTGCGACTTGCGCTACCTTTCTCCCCCCTTTTCATATAGTGCAAGCGCACCATTACCCAATTAGCTTTAGCGCTAATACTATATAAACAAAAAAGCAATTATCTAAAAAAACCTTTTTCTTTACTTACAAAAGGTAATAAACCCATTACACGTGCACTTTTAATAGTTTTAGCTATATATCGTTGTTGTTTAGCTGTTAAACGTGTTTGTCTTCTGGGTAAAATTTTACCTCCTAAACCTATATAACGTTGTAATAAACCACAATGTTTATAATCTATAATGCGTCGATTATAAACCGCCTTTTCAGGTTTTTCTTTTAATATAATAATTAAAGATTTAGGAGGGATTAAAGGTTTAATAGGGGCTCTACCTGTTGAACGTTTTGCACGTTGAGTACGTTGTTTTTGTACACTACCTAATAATTGAGATAAAGATAAAACACGTGAGGGGTTAATGCGAGAACCCACATTTGATGAATTATATTTACTACGTACATCTGACTTTTTGGAAGTTTTTTTTGAAGTATTTGCAGCTGCCATTTTTTTTTTTTTTTTATGTCTTTTTTTCTCCACCAAAAAGTCGAATATTTTTCCCCCCTTATATCCGCGGGGGAGAAAATATTCGAGTTTTATCGTACGAGCTAACGATCCCCTTAGGGGATCGTCGCTCCCCCCCTTCGGGGGGGTAGGTTCGCTCGTAGAGTCGGACCCGTGAGGGTGGCGTATGCGTCGTAATTGGCCCCGTGAGGGGCGCCAATTACGCCGGCGGATTTGGCCGTAGGCCAAATCCGACCCAATTCCGAGCGCATAAATTGCGTCCCTCACGGGGCAATTTATGCGACCTCCGTCGGATTTTTGTAGGTTCGCTCAGCGAGCGAAGGTCGCATAAATTGCGTACGCAATTTATGCGCTCGGAATTGGCGTATGCCAATTCCGACTCTCCGAGCGAACCTAGCCTCGCGAATAGCGGGGCGATTCGCTCGGACGGACGCAAAAATCCTAGCGCTTATTACGCTTTAAGCGTAATAAGCGACCTCGACCCCCCTACGGGGGGAGAGCGGACCTAAAGAAAATTATATATGTCCGCGTTTTTCGACGAAAAACGCGGAGATCTCGAAGAAAATCGAAGATTTTCTTCGATATAATTTTCTTCGATAAAAGAATTCAATTTTTATTAACCTGTAATATAGCTTTTCAATTTAAGCGTGTGCATGGTGGTGTGTCTATCAGCGGTTCGCTATTTATTATAGATGACGCTTAATACGTATTAAGTAATACGTCAATTAAGCTCGTGGATTTGTCCACTCCGAGAACGAAAGTTGGTGCGCTTCTTACGAAGACGTAATATTATCTAGGATTTTACCACGCCTCCCCCGCCCCTGGCGGGACGGGTCCGCACAGCCTCCCCTCCCCCCTGCGGGAGAGTATTAATAAGGCTGTGTGCGAAGCGTCCGTGGGAATAGTGTAGCAATTCTCCCCCCCCCGTAGGGGGAGGGGCGCCTCCCCCGCCCCTGGCGGGACGGGTTTGGGTAAGCAATTTAGGTGACCCTCCCCCTACGGGGGGGGGATAATTCCTAGCGCCTCCCTCACGGGTTGCTTACCCAATTTAGGCGACCCCCTCACGGGCGGGGATATGGGCAGGAGACCCGTGAGGGGGACCTACTACCCCGTGAGGGGCGCTCCGTTATAAGCGCCCTCCCATATATATGGGACCCGTGAGGGGGACCCCATATATATGGGTATAAGGGAGCAACTAGCAGATCTTGAACCCCCTTATATATACGTCGAAAGGGGGTTCAAGATCTGCGACTTGCGCTCTAAGTATATTAGCCCGTACGCACAAAAAACCGACACAAGAGCTCGGACCTTAACACACATTCTTTTTAGTTAGTCTGAGAAACTCTATTTTGATTTCTTTCGTTAAAAACAATAAACGTGGGCGAACTCCATGAGTTCATTAAAATTGGTGTGAAGGTGGGTGGTTGTCCCGTCGTGGGGATTATTTGCTTTAGGAAACCCGTCCCGCCAGGGGCGGGGGACGCGTACTAGCGAACATTTGGATTATTCTCCGCACGGTCCTATATATATAGGGCCGTCAAGACCAAATCCTAACCAACCCGTGTCCGCCAGGGGCGGGGAAGCTGGTAATCGCGCGTATCTCCAAATCGAAGAAATTTCGTACGAAATTTCTTCGACAAGGGGATACGCGCGATTACCAGCTTCCCCGCCCCTGGCGGACACGGGTTGCCTTCACCCAGTCCCCCCGACGAGTGTAACCTCGTTAGCGCTATAACCCGACACAAACGCTTCGTACCCGTGAGGGATGCGCTCGGATTTGATCCACACCTATATATATATATATGTGTGGATCAAATCCTGCTTTAGCGTATCTCTCACGGGTCCCCCAGTTGGGAGGATCCATTGCCTACGGAATTGACGCGGTAGGAATTGTTCACCCCCTATATATATAGGGGGTGAACAATTCCTAAAGAGGGCTCCCCCGCCCCTGGCGGGACGGCCTCCCCCGCCCCTGGCGGGACGGGGGTCGTGCGGAAGGTCGCTTAAGTGGACCTCGCCACTTAAGCACGAGCGTACTGGCGAGTCTCGTCCGCGAAGATTTTTCCGCTCAAACCTTCGAAGCAAGCGATCTGGATATGTTAACTTCATACTGTTCGCGAGAACGCCTCCCTCCTGACCTACTAAGCATTAACCGCTTTTAAGGGAGACCCTATTACACAAGTGGGATTCGCACAACCTAAAATTGAATTTAAAATGTCATAAAAATAGTTGAAGTCAAAGGCTTTATCTACGTGCATTTCACATAGAGAGCCCACTAAAAAGTTAGATGCTCTATCTAGGAAAAGCCTTAGCGCCTTGCACAGTTTTAACAAAATGTCCTTCAGACAATTTGTTAAGATAATTCTATTTTTATTCTTTTCTTTTTTAATATTAGCATAAAATTTTTTTTTTATTGAGCGCTTCGCAGTTAATTCTTTTTCTCGAAGAAAATTTCTCGAAGAAAATTCTATTGACGATGTTTTATAGGTCCCCCTCACGGGTCTCCTGCCCCCCTCACGGGTCCCCCGAGGTCGCTTACCCGTGAGGGTAAGCGCTCGGATTTTTGCGTCCGTCCGAGCTAATAGCCCCGCTATTCGCGAGGCTAGGTTCGCTCGGAGAGTCGGAATTGGGTCGGATTTCGCCTCCCTCACGGGTCCGTAGGTCCGCTCTCCCCCCGTAGGGGGGTCGAGGTCGCTTACCCCCCCCTTCGGGGAGGGACGCGCCGCCCCAGCGTCCCTCACGGGTAAGCGCTAGGATTTTTGCGTTCGCAAAAATCCGAGCGCTTACCCGTGAGGGACGCTTTAGCGTAATAAGCGACCTTATTACGCTTTAGCGTAATAAGCGACCTCGCGGGATATGGGCAGGAGAGCGAACCTACAAAAATCCGACGGAGGACGCGTCCCTCACGGGTTGGCGCCCCTCACGGGGCCAATTACGACGCCCCGTGAGGGACGCCACCCTCACGGGTCCGACTCTACTCGCGAACCTACCCCCCCGAAGGGGGGGAGCGTCGATCCCCTAAGGGGATCGTCGCTCGTACGAGAAAACTCGTACTCGCCAATAGACTAGGAGCGCCCCTCACGGGGTCGAAGGGACCCGTGAGGGACGCGCCTCCCTCCCCGTGAGGGGGGCGCGCAACTCCTCCACCCCCATATATATGGTATATGGGGGTGGAGATTTTTGCGTCATGCGCGAAACTCCCTTTACTCGCGAATAGACACGGGGCGCCCCTCACGGGGTCGAAAGGACCCGTCAGGGGCGCTCCGGACCCGTGAGGGATGCGACCTTCGCACTAAAGCGTACCTCCCCCCTGGGGGGGGGGGTACGCTACCTATACGAGCGGACCTACGGATAAAAACCGCGGATATGAATAAATTTATTCGATAGTGTTATTTGATTATAAATAATAGCTCTAGAATTTCTTAAAGTGTTAATTAAGAAATTCTAGAGCTATTATTTATAATTAGTAAGAAATGAAGCGGCCCCCTCACGGGGCCTCCTTGTATATATTGTATATAAGGGGGCCCCTCACGGGGCCTCCTTGTATATATTGTATATAAGGGGGCCCCTCACGGGGCCTCCTTGTATATATTGTATATAAGGGGGCCCCTCACGGGGCCTCCTTGTATATATTGTATATAAGGGGGCCCCTCTCCGCCAGGGGCGGGGGGGCCGCTTCATTTCTTAAGGATATCAGTTAAAAATGAATTTTAACCTACAGCAATAATTCTTGCTAAGAAGAACGACCACGTTGTAGCAATACCACCTAATAAGTAGTGTGCAACACCGACAGCACGTCCTTGAGTGATACTAAGAGCACGAGGTTGAATTGAAGGTGCTACACGTAATTTGTTGTGCGCCCAAACAATTGACTCGATTAATTCTTGCCAATAGCCACGACCAGAGAATAGGAACATTAATGAAAAAGCCCATACGAAATGAGCACCTAAGAACATAAGTCCATAAGCGGATAACGACGAACCATATGATTGAATAACTTGTGATGATTGTGCCCAAAGGAAATCACGTAACCAACCATTGATTGTATTAGCACTTTGACCAAAGTTACCTCCTGTGATGTGGGAAACACCAGAATCAGTTACAGTACCCCAAACATCAGATTGCATTTTCCAGCTAAAGTGGAAAATTACAATTGATAATGAGTTGTAAGTAAACTAGAGGACGGATTTACCCAATCCCCCGTCTTCAGATCCGGACGTGAGACTCTCGCCTCATCCGGCTCCCGGCAAGTTAGAAATGGTCAAACGAATTTGACCGAACAACTCCAAATTGGACACGCATTTCTATTCCGAACGTTCCGAACGCGTCTTCTGAATGTGGCACGTCTTGTGTACTAACTGCATGTTCGCATAGGTATTAGCGCCCCCCTTACTACGCGGAAGAATGTGATCAATCTCCCAGTCATCCGTATCAGGCGTCGTAAACGCTTCTCCGCAGAGAGGACATTTACAACGTTGAACCTGAAGAAGATGACGAATCGACGTAGGAAATGGGGAGTACTTATTCATGCGATTAGTCCAGTAAATTGCCGAACTAGGATCAAACGGGGATATATCGCCCTTGACTTTGACGTGTTTGCGGCTAGATATCCAAGAGAAGTAAGGAAGAAAATTTGTATTGACAGTTCCTCTCTTAACCTTCTTCTTACCAACAAGCACCCAGTCAGCACGGCGACTCTTGCCTTCAAAGTAGTATTCACTCCTAGGAGGAAAAGAACTCAATCGTGTAGCCTGACGACCTAAACGAACACTGCGACGGAAGACCCAAGCCCTAAGTTTAAGAAATACCATGTGCGTCAATTTACGAAAAACCGAAGCGCATTCAGAATACCTGAAGTAGTTAGCCCAACCAACCATCAGAGGGCGAAGCTTCTCAATAAGATCGTAGCTACTAGATGCCTTATTACGACGAATAATAACCCTTACTTTATCAAGAAGTTTCTTAACACTCTGGTTAGAAGGACGTATCAGGATCTTATACTTCCAGTTTCCGTACTTTCGACGAATCATGATACACTGAAAACCAAGGAACATGAAGCCCTCACGGGCATCCTTTACAGCAGATTTTTCCTCTGAGATTTCAAGACCCATTCCGGCTAGCCAAACACGGGTTTCCTGTATGCACTCATTTAAGATCTCAAGGTTTTCGTGAATGATAACAAAGTCGTCAGCATATCGGACGAATCCAAGAGCTTTAGACTTTGCAGCAAACCCGCGGTTAGCTATTCCGCTGGGACCAGGTCTGCGACCGACTTTCTGAACCAAATGGTTCTCAAGACCGTGCAGAGCAATATTGGCCAGCAGCGGAGAGATAACCCCACCTTGAGGAGTGCCAGACGTAGTAGGAAACATTTCGAGATCCTTGAGCTTAGCTCTAGATCTAGCGAAATCCTCTACTACCCCGCATTTAAGCCAAGCCGAAACTTGTCTTTCCATCTCAGGGAACGTATCAAGCTTACGTAAAAGAGCGCTGTGATCTATTCGGTCAAAGCACTTAGCTATATCGGCATCAAAGACGTATTTCGGAGTCCCCCCACGTAGGTTAAGAAAAATGGCTTCTATTGCGTCCAGACCTCCGCGGCCGGGTCTAAAACCATAGGAGTTGGGTTCGAAAACCGCCTCCCATTCAGGTTCTAGAGCCAGTCTAGCCAACATCTGTTTGGCGCGATCCATAATCACGGGAATTCCAAGAGGTCTCTTTTCATTCTTCCCCGGCTTAGGAATCCATAATCGTCTGATAGGAAGAGCTTTACCATTGAGACTAATACTTTGGGCAAGACGAAGCTTACTCTGTGGGGTGTTAGCCTTTATGCGATCAAAGCCAGCGGTACGCTTCCCTTTATTAAGAGTAGTAACTTGACGAACAGCAAGAAGACGAGCCGAAACGCTACGAACAAGAATACGTTGCAACCAATGAAGTCGTTTGGTATTTTGGCACCTTTTAGCTCTAAAAATACGGCGCTGAATTTTCGAAACCCGACGCGAAGCCAGATTCCAATTAATCGTATTCCAGTCAGGGACTGATACGAAGTCTCTATAAAAACGAGGAAGTTTAGATTTTGATTTAGATTTAAACATAGCCGTAGAGTCGAGAGAAATGGGTGCCTTCACCTGCCCCCCTGGACGTCAGCATATCACCAGCACAGACGCGCCAGCGCATTAGCTTCTTCCAGGAGTCTCTCACCTGAGTGGCATACGGCTGGCAGCCTACCAGAACAAAACTAGTTGTACTGGAACCAAACAGGCTTTCCACCGTTCCGTAAGTGAGCTTCACTCGGCACTTAGGCAATACACATTACTCCGTGATGTCCTCCATAAGGAGGGTTCCGGTCATGAGTGCTGGACGAGACACTCATGTACACCCGCTAAGGAAGGCCCCGAAGAGCAGACCCTGCGACACCTATGTGCCTATGTCGATGCACGAAGCTTAAATGCACACCGTATGCCGATACTCCTCAACCTTTGCTAAACTCGGAGTGAGATGCCACTCTCACCCCTACAAGGTTGAAGATAAGGCTACCGGCAGCCCTGAGGAATTAAACCTCTCCCACTTACAGTTAGGGCAAGCGCAAGGAAACCCAAAGAGTAACCCTACGCAAGCCCCCCTTCTTTCCCGCCGAAGCGGTTCGAAGGAACGGGTCGCACCATCCAGAAAAGACCTAAGAAAACATGGTCCCATGCAGAAACTTGACATGTACCACCACGTCCTGGTCCATCACAAGGGAAACGGAAACCTAAGTTAGCTTTATCAGGAATTAAACGAGAACTACGCGCAAATAATACACCTTTTAATAAAATTAAAACAGTAACATGAATTGTAAATGCATGAATATGGTGTACAAGGAAGTCCGCTGTACCTAAAGAAATAGGCATCATAGCTACTTTACCACCTACAGCAACTACATCACCACCCCAAGTTAAGCTTGTAGCAGCTAAAGCATTTGGAGCTGTAAGTTGAGGTGCTGTAAAATGAGTGTTTTGAATCCATTGTGCAAATACAGGTTGTAATTGAATAGCTGTATCAGAGAACATATCTTGTGGACGACCTAAAGCACTCATAGTATCATTATGAATGTATAAACCGAAACTATGGAAACCTAAGAAAATAGATACCCAGTTTAAGTGTGAAATAATAGCATCACGGTGACGAATTACACGGTCTAATAGGTAAGGTCGACTTTTCTGTTACCAGTAAAAGCCTCCTATTCAGAACCGTACGTGATAGTTTCCCATCATACGGCTCCTCGGAAATCCTTCTCCACGAATCCTAGTTTTTTTTTTTTAAGTACGTTTAGCGTTGGAATCCTGGGCAGTTTTAACATCATGGCAGTGTCGGTGTAGTAATTGAAAGTTACTGTATTGATCTTTACCTCCTTGAGATAAGGGAACAATGTGGTCCACTTCCATGACTTCATCAGACCAAAAAGGTAGTCCGCATAGTTTGCAACGACCTTTTTGTTTCGTAATAAGTTTACGTACCCTAGTGTTGAAACCAGGGTATTTAGACATCCTTAGCGACCAATAAATCGAGTCTATATGGTGATAAGGACTTGACTCACGCCTAGCCTTTACATATGTAGATACCGGGTTGGAATAGTCAACATGCTTTAGAAGCACGGTATTTTTATCACAGAACGTCCAGTTATTATTTCCTACTCGAGACCAAAATTTCATCGAGCCCTTGCTAGAAGTACCTGTTTTTCGTTTAGCCCATTGTCTTAGTTTTAGATAGAGCAAGTAATCTTGCTTGTTTAGATGGCCTGTGGTATTTGCGTCTGAAATGCCAAAATACGATGCCCAGCCGCGAAGAACTGGGTTAAGCTTTTTGATAAGATCAGGTTGGCTGAATGCCTTTCCATCCTTAAGAACTAAGTCATGTAGCCTTGACTGGTGTTTGTTAATAGATTTCTTTGATGGATAGAAAAGTGTCTTAAAACCTAATAGCTCCCCCGTCGGTGCTTTCGCACTTCGGTGTTTTGTTTTCAATTGCTTGATTGTAAAACCAAGAAAATGAAAACCAACTTCTCCATCAAAGCCTTCTGCTGTAGTGTCATCGCATTGAAGTTCAAGAGTGTGGCTAAGCCGAGTCTTTGCATCAGAGAGTTCTAGACCGATAGGTTGCAAGAAGCGTTTTACTTCTTCTCGCGCTTCAAGGATAATTGACTTGTCCCTGTGTAGGATAACAAAGTCATCAGCGTAGCGAACTACTTTGAGAGCCTTTTGTAGTCTGTTTTTGTCTATAGGCTGACCGGTACGACTCAACGTGGGTTTTCCTAGAACCCATTTATGTAAATGCAGTTCTAGACCATGTAAAGCAATATTGGCTAAAAGTGGAGAGATTACACCTCCTTGAGGTGTACCTTGCGATACATCCGAAAAGGTTTCTCCGTCCAGTACACCAGCTTTCAACCAATATTGGAGTTGCTTCCTATATGCCCCCGTCATACCGACTTTATCTAGCAGATAGTCATGATTGATCTTATCGAAACATTTTGCAATGTCTGCGTCAAGCACGTATATACTACCCTTTACTGTTGAGTCATAAATTGCTTTGATAGCATCATGACAATTTCTCCCCGGTCGAAAACCATAGGAGTTTGGCTCAAATCGAGCCTCCCATTGAGGCTCCAGTGCTAATTTAAATAGTGCCTGCAAACATCTATCTTTAATAGTAGGAATACCTAGTGGTCTTTGCTCATTAGTACCAGGTTTGGGAATCCAAACACGTCTAAGAGGTTTCGCTTTAGTTGGAAATTTAAGCTGTGCCACTAGTGCTAGTCTTTGGGGGGGAGTTAACCTTTGAACCCCGTCGACACCTGCAGTAACCTTACCAGTATTGTCTTGTGTTACTTGTCTTACGGCAAGTAACTTGGCTTCATGAGAACATAATAACTTATGTTGCAGCTTCCGTACTAAACGAATATTATTTAAACTAGACGCTAAATAAATATCCTGTTGCCACTTGAAAACCTTTTTTCGGACCGAAGTCCAATCAATGTTTTTCCATCCACTAATAGGCATGTTCATAGCTTCGGAGATTTACTAGCAGATTTCCGCGCCTCTAGTCAGCGTATGCCGGACATTACATCCCCCCCTTTTCAGGGTCTTTGTCCTGAGGTTGATTCCTCAGAGCCATTTGCTTTTTAGAAGCATCCTTCACCCAACTGGCATTGGTGTTGTAATCCTACCTCCATGAGGAGCCAATTGGCGTTAACTCGTTCCTAATCATTGTTTAACTCCTTAGGATTCACCATTCCACCGGGGTTCTGTCCATTGTCGCTCCGCTTCAGACAACTAAGCTTAGCGGGGACTACCCTATCCATATTTGAACATAGGCTTCTCACCCAAAAGGAGAAGATCATCCGAATGACCCTACGAACTACTAACGATGGTTTTGTATATAGATGATTGAATTTATTATCCCACGAGATCCTATTCCTTGATATAATCTCAGTCCAGCTCGAATATAAGAGTCATAGCTCGCATGAGTTTGCACAGTCGGATTCTATGCCTATAACATGCTTTCTTCCCGGCTTAATACCACAGATTTATACAACTATCTGTATGTACTCGGGCAACCTATCAGGTAGGTTGTTTAAGCGCTTTCGCCTAGCGACCAAGGCGACAGGACTTGCACCTGCACAATGATTAAGTTTGAATGTGAGGAAAATTTGCTAGAAATTATCCCACATTCCCTCCTTCCCCTAGAATCATTTCAGATTTTGTTTCAGAAGGACGAGTCGCACAGTTGTTATAGTTGTTTGTTGGATCGTAGTCACGTACCATGAAAATAGCAGCATGTGCACCAGCACCTACAACACAGAAACCACCAATCCACATATGGTGTGTGAATAAAGATAGTTGAGTACCATAATCTGTAGCTAAATAAGGATAAGGAGGCATAGCATACATGTGGTGAGCTACAATAATAGAAAGTGAACCAAATAAAGCTAAGTTAATAGCTAATTGAGCATGCCAAGAAGTAGTTAAAATTTCATATAAACCAACATGACCGTTACCAGTAAATGGACCTTTGTGTGATTCTAAAATGTCTTTAATACTATGTCCAATACCCCAGTTAGTACGATATTGATGACCAGCTACTAAGAATAAAACTGCAATAGCTAAGTGATGATGTGCAGTATCAGATAACCATAAACCACCTGTTACTGGGTTTAGACCACCTTTAAAAGTTAAAAAATCACTATATTCAGCCCAATTTAATGTAAAGAAAGGTGCTAATCCTTTTGCAAAACTTGGGTATAAATCAGCAATAATAGATTGATTTAATAAAAATTCATGCGGTAATGGAATTTCTTTTGGATCAACCCCAGCATCTAATAATTTATTAACTGGTAATGATACGTGAATTTGATGACCTGCCCAAGCTAAACTACCTAAACCTAATAAACCACTTAAGTGGTGGTTTAGCATAGATTCAACGTTTTGGAACCATTCTAGTTTAGGTGCTGCTTTATGATAGTGGAACCAACCCGCAAAAAAACATGCAGCTGCTAACACTAAACCACCAATAGCTGTTGAATATAATTGTAATTCACTAGTAATACCACTAGCTCGCCATAGTTGGAAGAAACCAGACGTAATTTGAATACCTTGGAAACCACCACCTACGTCCCCGTTTAAAATTTCTTGACCTACAATGGGCCATACTACTTGTGCACTTGGTTTAATGTGTGTTGGATCAGATAACCAACCTTCATAATTTGAAAAACGTGCACCATGAAAATACATAGTTAGGTTTTTGAACCCTCAGATCCGTGCATGCAACTTTCATAGCACACGGCTCCTATTCGTTTTGAAATTAAGTATGTTGTACTCAGTGTGTAACGTTACTCGTATTTTGTTCCCTTTAAAAGTCGTACTCGCGAACCTATACTAGGAGCGCCCCTCACGGGGTTCAAGGGACCCCCCCCTATATATATAAGGGGGGAGGGACGCGTCAAGCGCGTAAATCCCTTCCCCGTGAGGGGAACTCGCAGATCCCCTCACGGGCGACCCCCCTTTTTAGAAAAGGGGGTTCGAAGTCTGCGACTTGTTCCAGGACGGCCGCGGATACCCGTCCCGCCAGGGGCGGGGGAGGCCGTCCGGAGGATTTTAGCGTCATGCGCGAAAATCCTCCACCCCCATATATTTGGGGCGGGGAAGCAACTCGCAGACTTGTGTCGGAATTGTCCGCCTCCCCCCGCAGGGGGGAGGCGGACAATTCCGACACCCCGTGAGGGGCGCTCCGAGTCTATTCGCGAGTATACGAAATTTATTGGACAAGGGGATCGTCGCGAGTACCAGCGTCCCTCCTCCCTACGGGGGGGGCAATTTATGCGACCTCCGCTCCCATATATATGGAGCGGACCTACAAAAATCCGACGGAGGACGCCTCCCTGACGGGTTTGCCCCGTGAGGGACGCAAACCCGTCAGGAAGGCGATCGATAATTCCGACTCTAAGCGCGAAACTAGACTCGCGAATAACGAGTCTATTCGCGAGTAAAGGATAAAAATCGCGGAGATCTAGCAGACAATATTACTCCCTAAAGGGAGTAATATTGTCTGCCACATGCTAATTACAGGTCGACGTAAACTCTTTATTTCTGAGAGTGATTACACATAACATAACTTTAAAAATTTTGGAACTGTGTTATTTAAGGACACTTAATTGGCTCCCAGGAGCGCACTATTGATACGAGGATAGGAGGTCGCCTTATTGGAGTACGTCTACCCGTGAGGGAGGCGTACTCGCTAACGGTAGGATTTGTAACCACGCCATATATATATATGGGGGTGGTTACAAATCCTACCGGGCCCGCTCCCAGAGCGGTGGTACCCCCCGTCGGGGAATAATTTTCGTATGTTGTGTCATTGTGCAGCGTCCCCCGCCCCTGGCGGGACGGGTGCAGCGCTTGTATACAATTTTGGCTTATCCTAACGTATTGGGCGACCTGCTACCAAGACGGTGACTTGTTTAATAGGCGCTCTCTTCCGAGTGTACCCAAGACCTCCACGTTCTTGGTTGTTAAAAGTCATCTTATTGTTTATAACGCACTATTTATTTTTTTTTTCTTTTTTTATATTATACAATAATTTATATGTGCGAAGCCTGGTAGGGTCCGCTTTTTATTTTAACTCTGGCTACTAACGTAACGAATTACAGAAAGGGAACTCAAATTGAAAAGGATTAATTAGGGTTTGTTAGGATATTTAATCCTTCGTTACTAAAACCAAGGGTAAAATATCCTATATGTATTTGCACAAGCAGTCCGTATCACATATACATATACATATACATATACATATACATATACATATAAGGACTTCGTATGTAAGTTTAGTGTATGTCCGCGTTTTTGCGTAAAACTAGGAGGTCTAGAAGAAAAATGTAAATTTTCTTCACGAGTGCTTAACTGGCCTTTTCCTATGGAGTGCTAAGCGTTAGTCGTAAATTGATAAGGATCCTCCCCTAATATATATTAGGGGAGGATCCTTAGCTTTAGGTACATAATTGGGGCGTATTTTCACCCCCTTAGGGGGTGAAAATTCGCCCCAATTATGAATCCCTCCCGCGAATATAAGGGGGGGAGTCAACCTACCCCCCTTATATCCGCGGGGGATCGTCACGAGTACCAGCGTAATTTGTGATATTCAAAATTACGCGACGTATCTCGCGTCCCTTATATATGGGGGTGGGAGCCCCCATATATAAGGGACGCGCGCGTATTTGTCCTAAAGACAAATCCGACACAACCCGTGAGGGCAGCCCCAAATCCGCCAGAAATCCGACCTCCTTATTGCCGTAAGGCAATAAGGCGATATCCATATCCGCGGTATTTATCCTTCACGAGCGGACCCCTCACGGGACCCGCCGGTACCGGCGGACGGAGTATCGTCCCCCTCCCCCCTGCGGGGGGGGGGTCTGATAGTCTCCCCCCTGCGGGGGGACTGACGATGGATAATAAGAGCTAATAATGTCTGCGACATTACAAATACGACAAATTATCCCTCTAAGGGTACAACCTTCGGGCGATGGTATGTCCGCGTTTTTCCTATATATAGGAAAAACGCGGAGATCTCGAAGAAAATCCTATATTTATAGGATTTTCTTCGATATGAATTAAAAGTTTTTTGATTTAACGGCTACTTGATAACGTGCTTTAGAACGTTTAAAAGCAAAATTAGCTTCTACTTTATCTTTAACCCCTTCAGCTTTTTCTAAATTATTTTTTGCTGTTTCAAAATCATTTTTTGCTTCTTCAGGATTAATATTTTCAGAAGATTGTGCTTCGTTTGCTAAGATAGTAACAACGTTTTGTTTAACTAATGCAAAACCCCCCATAATAGCTAAAGAAGTCCATTCTTGATTTGTACGTATAAGCATTGCACCTACATCTAAACCAGTAATAATAGGAGCATGGTTTTTTAATACACCCATTTCACCTGTTTCAGTAGGTAAAATAATTTCATCAGCTTGACCATTCCAAAAAGGACGTTCCGGTGTTAAAATTGAAATTTGTAAATTCATTTTAGTTTTAATTAGTAGGTTTTTGTATGCCAGGTAAACTCTATTTATAATTTTGTGATTGAGTGGGCTAAAGTACTCTGCATCCCCCTCCAGGGGGATGCTTGTTCTAAGCGCTAACTCTTTAAGGGACTTACACCCGTCCCGCCAGGGGCGGGGGAGGCGCCTCCCAAAAGTCGAAGTTTTCCCCCCTTATATCAGCGGGGGAAAAATCTGTAGGTCCCCCTCACGGGACTCCTGCGCCCCTCACGGGCCCCCTACGGGGGGTCCCCGTGAGGGGCGCTGCGAGTCTATTCGCGACCCGTGAGGGACGCGTTTATCTCCCCTAAGGGAAAAAAGAAAATTCTATTGACGATGTTTTCCTATATGTAGGAAAACATCGTCGATCCCGTGAAAAAATTCCGGACGGCCCTATATATATAGGGCCGTCCGGAATTTTTTTCACGGTATAGAATTTTCTTTAGGTCAGCTCTCCCCCCGTAGGGGGGTCGAGGTCGCTTATTACGCTTAAAGCGTAATAAGGTCGCTTATTACGGAGCGCTTGCGCTCTGCGAAGCGCTCAGTCGGAATTCGCCCCGTGAGGGTCGCGAATTCCTAGCGCATCCCTCACGGGTTTGCCCCGTGAGGGACGCAAACCCGTGAGGGATGCGACCTACGCTGAAGTCGGATTTGTCCGTGGACAAATCCTAGCGCATCCCTCACGGGTACGCTTCAGCGTAATATGCGACCTTCGCACTAAAGCGTAATAAGGTCGCTTATTACGCTAAAGCGTAATAAGCGCTCGGATTTTTGCGAACGCAAAAATCCGACACTAGGATTTTTGCGTCCGTCCGAGCGAATAGCCCCGCTATTCGCGAGGCTAGGTTCGCTCGGAGAGTCGGAATTGGCCCCGTGAGGGGCGCCAATTCCGAGCGCAGAAATTGCCCCGTGAGGGACGCAATTTCTGCGACCTTCGTCGGATTTTTGTAGGTTCGCTCAGCGAGCGAAGCTCTCCGAGCGAACCTAGCCTCGCGAATAGCGGGGCTATTCGCTCGGACGGATGCAAAAATCCTAGCGTCGGATTTTTGCGGACGCAAAAATCCTAGCGCTTATTACGCTAAAGCGTAATAAGCGACCTTACCCGTGAGGGACGCTTTAGCGTCCCTCACGGGTAAGCGACCTCGCGGGACCCGTGAGGGGGGCAGGAGACCCGTGAGGGGAACCTACAAAAATCCGACGGAGGACGCGTAATTTGCGTCCCTCACGGGGCAAACCCGTCCCGCCAGGGGCGGGGGACGCGCTCGGAATTGGCGTCCCTCACGGGGCGTCGTAATTGGCCCCCCCCCGTAGGGGGAGGGGCGCCAACCCGTCCCGCCAGGGGCGGGGGACGCCGGCGGACCCGTCCCGCCAGGGGCGGGGGAGGCCCCCGTCCCGCCAGGGGCGGGGGAGGCCCCCGTCCCGCCAGGGGCGGGGGACGCCGGCGGACCCGTCCCGCCAGGGGCGGGGGAGGCCCCCGTCCCGCCAGGGGCGGGGGAGGCCCCCGTCCCGCCAGGGGCGGGGGAGGCCAAATCCGACCCAATTCCGACTCTACGAGCGAACCTACCCCCCCTATATATATAAGGGGGGGAGCGACTAGCGAGGCTAGTTCGCTCGTACGATAAAAGAACCCAGATTTCGTTTATAATAATTGTTACCTAGAATCAGTTTAACCTAAATTTAATTTTATAAGGATCATAAATTAAAGGGAAATAGGAGGTCGCGTCCCCCGCCCCTGGCGGGACGGGTTGTCCGGGGGGTTTGTGTCCAGGACGGCCCTATATATATAGGGCCGTCCTGGCAATTACGATGCCTTTGCGAACCCGTGAGGGACGCCACTAGACAAAGACTACTATTATCGAGTAAGCTGAATTTGTCTTGTCCTACGCAAACCCGTCAGGGACGCGTCGAATGTCATATATAAATGTACCTCCCCTATATATATAGTATATATAGGGGAGGTACATTTATATATGGCCAATGATACTTTTTACGACCTCCCGCTAACTCCTTCTTAATTAGGACGCACAGTTTATATAACACGTAGCACCCCCATATATATGATATATGGGGCGACGCGCTATAATTTTCATATTTATAGGAAGTCAGAACTTAACGTCAAATTTTTTTTTTTAGGTAGCGAGTCCTAAGTAGCAAGTACAAAGTAGGGATCCCTCACCATAACTAAGTGCACCCTTTTTTCGGACATTAAAATGAAAATTTTTAATATTATTATAATACATTCTATTTTAAAGTGTCATTTGATTAACGGCATTAATGACAATTTGTGGTTTTTTTGAATACATTGCATTATTTACAGCTATTTTATGTAACTCATCTTTTTTTCGAGTAGCATAACCTGTTTTTTTATAAGCTTCAATAATTTCATTTTTTAATCGATTTAACATAGGTTGACCTGAGCGTTTATGACAACCTTCTAAAATCCATCGAAGTGCAGTTGCTTTTGATCTATCACCTGTACGTAAAACACGAGGCACTAATTGAATAGCACCTGCACGACGTCTAGGTTTAATTTCTACTCTAGGTGTAACATTATCTAGTGCTGTTTCAAAAACCTCCACAGGATTTTGGCCTACAGCTTCTCCAATTTCTTTTAATGAATGATAAACAATTCGATAAGCGAGTGATTTTTTACCACTTTTTAAAACGCGATTTATTAACATATGTACAGAAACACTATTATAAATCGGATCAGGTAAAAGCGTACGCTTTTTTTTTAATGGATGACGTGGCATTTTTTCTATTTATTGTAAAATTATACTACCAAAAAGGCAAATCAGCCCGAGAAAAGTCGAAGTTTTCCCCCCCTTATATCCGCGGGGGGAAAATCTTTAGGTCCGCTCTCCCCCCGTAGGGGGGAGAGCGGACCTACAACTCGCAGGGAGTTTCGCGCCCGTGAGGGAGGCGCGACCCTCACGGGTCCCTTCGGGACAGGACCCCGTGAGGGGCGCTCCGAGTCTATTCGCGAGTACGAGTTTCTCGAATAAATTTATTCATATAGCAGACAATATTACTCCCTTTTGGGAGTAATATTGTCTGCTATATGGATAAAAATCGCGGAGATCTCGCAGACAATCCTAAAGGGAGTAATATTGTCTGCGACATGGTTTTATTCGATAAAGGGTTTCGCGCTTTTACATAATATAAAGTTCAATGGGCAACGCAAAATACATTATTAATAAAAGTATAAGATGCATGGCCTGCCTAACGGCCTGGCATATGCTATATACTATTTTTATAGCACTCGGAGCGGACTCGGGAGTCTCGTCCGCTCTGCGACCAGGATCGTGTCCCCCGCAGGGGGGACGGACTATGGGAGATTTTTGTCTTTAATAAGAGGTGCGTAGTGGGCTTAAACCACTAAGCGCCTCTCGTGTTAATCTTGTATTTATAAAAAAAGCAACTTCAAATGAAACGTACTTTCAAAAAAACTATTTTGCGTCTATTTGTGGTTTGTATATACTTTATCGTATTCTATTTAATAAGGTATATAAAAAATATCTTCTATATCCCCCCGAAGGGGAGAAAATCTGTAGGTCCCCCTCACGGGTCTCCTGCCCCCCTCACGGGCCCCCTACGGGGGAGGGCAGGAGACCCGTGAGGGGGACCTAAGGATTTTGCCTAATTTATTAGGTGAAATCCGACCCAATTACGAGCGCATCCCTGACGGGTTTGCGCCCCTCACGGGGCAAACCCGTCAGGGATGCGCTCGTAATTCGCCCCCCCCTACGGGGGGAGGGTCGCGATCGCGAATTCCGACTCAGCGCTGCCCTCACGGGTCCTGCCCTCCTTCCTCCCCCCGTAGGGGGGGTCCCCGTGAGGGGGTCGCTTACCCGTGAGGGAAGCGACCTGACGCTGCGCACTATTCGCGAGTACGAGTTTCTCGTCTCTTAGGGGGGAATAAAATTATATATAATTTTATTAGAGAAAAGATGTCATATCGAAGAAAATCCTATAAATATAGGATTTTCTTCGAGATCTCCGCGTTTTTCGTTGAAAAACGCGGACATACAAAATCCCAGTGGCGGATATTCCTAAGACACACACCCCACTAAAGAATCTAATTTAATATATTGAGTTTAAATAAATTTTACCAACTAGACTTTTGGACTCCAGGTAAGAAACCTTGGTGAGCCATTTCACGTAAAACATGACGTGATAAACCAAAGTCTCTATAAAACCCTTTAGGACGACCTGTAATCATACAACGATTATGTAATCTTACAAAAGAACTATTTTTTGGTAAATCTTGTAATTTTCTATGTAAAGCTAATTTTTCTTTTAAAATTGTGGATTCTTTCATTAGTTTTTTTAAAATTTCACGCTTTTTTGCATATTTCATTACAAGTCGTTGACGTTTTAATTCACGTTGAATCATACTTTTTTTTGCCATTTTATTATTTAATAATTTTATTATTTATTATTTTAATATTCGTTATAGAAGATTTTTATCGTAGTCGCGAATAGACTCGGAGCGCCCCTCACGGGGTCCTGTCCCGAAGGGACCCGTGAGGGGAACTCGCAGATCTTCGACCCCCCCTTTTCTCGTACGAGCGAACGATCCCCTTAGGGGATCGTCGCTCCCCCCCTTCGGGGGGGTAGGTTCGCTCGTAGAGTCGGACCCGTGAGGGTGGCGTATGCGTCGTAATTGGCGTGCGCCA
>Ga0307974_1000115_pt1 | contig 43294 bp, 37 predicted proteins | sample OrgLakmetagen784_FD_201812 | JGI IMG/M metagenome (GOLD analysis project Ga0307974, IMG submission 201812) | Saline water microbial communities from Organic Lake, Antarctica - #784 | ecosystem: Environmental > Aquatic > Non-marine Saline and Alkaline > Saline | place: Antarctica: Organic Lake... | reverse complement strand
GTATAGACTTCCGATTGAGGGCACGGTCATGAAGATGCCAACTGAACAGGAAATGAATGAAGTTATAACATACGCGTGTGGTATCACCGCGCTTGGCTTACTGGCTATGGCTGCAACGGACAAAGGTGTGTGTTTTGCTCAGTTTGGTAAAGATGAAGCCTCGTTGATTTCCGAGCTGAAGGCAGAATTCCCTAACGCAGAGCTGCGTGCATCTCCTTCATGCGACACACCTGAACTTGATGCCTGGATAAATGCGCTAGATCAGTATATTAGCCAAGGTGCTCCAAGGCCCGAGTTGCCAATTGATATGCGGGGCACCGCATTCCAAATGAAAGTTTGGCAGTTTTTAACAAGCACCCGAGAAGGTGACATTCTCAGTTATAGTGAATTGGCCGCCTGCATCGATAAACCCACAGCGGTGCGCGCTGTCGCATCAGCCTGTGCCAGAAATCGTATCGGCGTACTGGTTCCTTGCCATCGGGTTTTGCGAGGAGATGGGAGTCTTGGAGGGTATCGTTGGGGGCTAGAAAGGAAGCGGGCACTAATAGACTTAGAGCGAGAGCGCGACGAGGGACCTAAGCTGGTATCAGAGCCAGCAAAAGCGTAAGTTTAAAAAAAACCGGGACAGATTTATTTTTTTGGATTTTCGCGCCGTCCCGATTTTCTGCGTACCATGACGCCCCACTTCTTCGCAGGCGTAAACTGCCGCGCTCGTTAACAACTGAGGAAACCTGAATGATCTGGACCGTTTATCTATCTGGCGAAATCCATACTGACTGGCGACAGCAGATCCAGGCTGGCGCAGAAGCTGCCGGCTTACCGGTGGAGTTTACTGCACCGGTAACCAACCACGAGGCCAGCGATGCCGCTGGCGATATGCTCGGCAAGCCCGATGTGCCGTTTTGGCGAGACCATCAGTCATCCAAGGTCAACAGTATTCGCACCCAAACCATGCTGGAGCAATGCGATCTGGCGGTGATCCGCTTTGGTGACAAGTACAAACAGTGGAATGCGGCCTTCGATGCAGGCTACTGTGCAGCAATGGGTACGCCCTACATCACCCTTCACAATGAAGACATTATTCACCCGCTCAAAGAAGTCGACGCGGCTGCCATGGCATGGGCGCAGACACCAGAGCAGGTTGTTGAGGTATTAAAGTACGTCACGATGGCCGGGTAGCCATTATTCGTCATGCGTTTTTTGCAGGGCATTGATAACCAACGGTCGTCCTTCTTCAGGAAATGCGAACGTTCTTCCAGGCTAAGTGAGCCTGGCCACGCCATTGCCCGGTTTTTAAGTCCCGGGTTTTCAGAGCTTATGTATGGAACGCCTCCTTGATATCAGCAATCGAGGAATGCGCCTTCGTCGGCGATGAGCTCATAGCGAGGGCGGTGGTCACCTCCGGCGCAACCATTGCCTTGTCCAGCGACAGGATAACGTAGCCACCGACGGCTCCGGCACCGAAGCCTGGAGCGAAAACCAGCGACCGTTTATTGATCGTGCCGTCCAGAACGGCGTCGGCCAGCGCGATCGGAATGCTCGCCGCAGAGGCGTTGCCGACCTCGGCGATGTTGAAATAAATGTCCTTGGCGTCGATCCCCTGGGGCTCGGCGATCTCAATGATCATCTTCTTGTTGGCTTGATGGGGCACGATCATGTCGATCTCGAGCCCAAGCTCGGAAAGCTCGCCCATCATCTGATTCAGGTAGCGCGTAACCAACGCCTTAACCTCGGGGCCATAGACCGTGATGTCGTTGTCGAAGTCGTGATTCGGCCAGATGATGGAGTTCACCTGACTGACGGGGCCGCTGGCATAGGTCTGGACCACATGAATGTCACGTTCACCGGCGGACGGCGCGATCACCACGGCGGCGGCCCCGTCGCCGAAGATCATCCGCGACGGTCGGGCATTGCCGATCTTGTCCGAGAACTTCTCACCCATGACCAGCAGAACCGGACGTTCGATCTCCTGCAGCAAGCGGATCGCCTCGGCGACGCCATACGGGAACCCGGCGCACGCAGCGACGATGTCGGCCGAGCAATGGGTCTGCATGATGCCCAGTTGGCCTGATAGCCAGGTAGCGGTCGACGGGATCAGTCGGCTCGAGGTGCAGGAGCAGAACAGCACCGCACCGATCTCCTCGGGCCCGCGACCGGCATGCTTCATCGCTGCCCGCGCGGCCTCAAGGGCGATATTCTCCAATGGCTCAGCCGTGTACCGGCGCCGTTCGATGCCGGTTTTGTTGGTGATTTCCTCCGCGCTCATCGGCGACCACGAGGGTGGGGAGTTCCGGACCACATCTGCGTTTGAGCAGATGACCTCACCCTTGCGGATTGCCAAGGCCTCAATTTTCGGTTGAATTGGCGCATCGTCGCCGATCACCAAAGGCGGGTAGGGTTTCACGGGCTCAACGGCATGATCTGGCGTCGGCGCCTGCTTCGCGCCGGTGATACCGCTCTTTGCGCGGTTAATGAAGTCGAGCACGTGGCGGTCTTTCGGATAATACAGCACAACGATGTCATCATCCTGCATCTCCGACAACGGCTTCAGCCTGGCCTGGCTCCGGTCCCAGGGGTGCTGGTTGTGCAGCACCATCGCCCAGCGCCGGAGTGCCTCGAGTTCTGCCTGCTCGTCTGAGACATCAAGGATATCTTCGACGCTGTAGCGCGGGTGGTCGGGGTTATAGTTGCCGAGGGTGGTCGTCTTGACATCGGCAGTGGCGAGTGCCTCGGCAATCGTGGCCTTGATTGGGGGGAGTGAGGTTGCAATATGGAGCTTGTTCGAGAAGCAGTCGAAGAGCAGGTCGAACAGCTCGTCTTCAGCCGTTTCGTTCCACTTCGCCGGCAGCTGCGCGTAGGCCTGGCGGACACCGGCGGACTTGGCTTCGCGCCCCTCCCAGGGTTGCAGCAGAGATACGAAGACATCGTCGCGGGTCCGCGGGACATCGCGCCAGCGCATCGGCTGCTTGTCATACATTACCAACGCGTAACGGTTCGCCCAGTAAAGGTGCAAGCCGATGTCGCGCAACAGGTCGTAGCGTGTCGCATAGCTTCCCGCGGCCGCCCGCTCGGCGACTTCGGTGCCAGTCGGAGCCTTCACTTCGAAGTCGCGCCGAATGATCGCCTTCAACTGGTTGAGATCGGTGATGATCGAGAAGTCGAGCTCGGTAAAGATGCTTGAGGGAAACACCAGTTTTCCGTGTTTGTTCAATCGAAACGGTTTCATGAATGCTCCTTGCTGATCGCTGACAGGAAATTGCATTTCTGCCGATTCCTTTCGCCGAGACCGGCTTGAAGGTCTTTCAGCAAACCGCCTTTATCACAGCCTATGTCGGGTGCATGGCGAAATGGCGATCACTTGCCACCCCGCCATGTGTTTCCGTCACGTGACGGATGATTTCTGTTTGCGCGGTGCTGTTTTTTTACGCGGAGTTTGTCTGCGCTTGTTTACAACTGGAGTCGGTGGTGCCGGCTCGTTGCGCAAATAGGCACCGGGTGCCGGCTCAATCACCGGCAGGTTACCCTCTGCGGCATGTCGTGCTTTTACCTCGCCTCCGCCGAACTGTTCAGCCCAGGCGACCCAGTCTGGCCACCAGGAACCTTCGAACTGTTTTGCGCCCTGTAGCCAGGCATCTGGAGCCAGGTCGCTGTCTTCATTAAAGCGGTAGCCGTACTTTTTCCGATCCGGGGGATTGATGATGCCAGCGATGTGCCCGGAGCCGCCGAGCACAAATCGCACCGGTCCGCCCAGATAGCGTGAGCCTCGATAACAGGAGATCCAGGGAGCGATGTGGTCCTCAATGGCCGATGCGAAGTAACTCGGCACCTTGACCTGCCCCAGATCAATTGGTGTGCCCGCCAGCTCAATACCACCAGGCTCGCGCAGCCGGTTTTGCAGGTACATGTTGCGCAGATAGAAACTGTGCATGGCGGCGGGCATGCGGGTGGCGTCCGAGTTCCAGTACAGCAGGTCGAAGGGTGCGGTATCGCGCCCCAGCAGGTAGTTGTTGACGAAGAAGGACCATATCAGGCTGTTGGCCCGCAGCATGTTGAAAGCGGTCGCCATGGAGGCGCCCTCAAGATAGCCCTGCTTATTCATGGCTTTTTCGAGCTTGCTTACAGCGTCTTCATCGATGAACACTTCCAGGTCACCGACCTCTGAAAAGTCCAACAGGCTGTTGAGGTAGGTCGCGCTCTTGATCCGGTCGTCTGCGCGGGCCGCCAGCCAGGCCAGCGTGCAGCCGAGCAGGGTGCCGCCAATGCAGTAGCCGACGGTATTGAGCTCACGCTCACCGGTAGCTTGCTCAATGGCGTCCATGGCGGCGATGGGGCCTTCCAGCATGTAGTCTTCAAAGTTCTTGTGCGCCAGTTCCGGCCCTGGATTCAACCATGAGACCACGAATACCGTATGGCCGTGTTCTACCCAGTAGCGGATAAACGACTTTTTTTCTCCCAGATCAAGAATGTAGTACTTGTTGATCCACGGTGGTATCACCAGCAATGGCCGGCGGTGAACGGTTTCGGTGGTTGGCCGATACTGAATGAGCTGCATCAGGTCGTTCTGGTAAATCACGTCGCCCGGGGTGTTGGCCAGATTTTCGCCAACCGTAAAGGCGTCCGGGTCGGACATGCGGAAGGGCATGGGGCCTTCGCCTTCATCCAGATCACGCAGCAGATTGGCCAGGCCACGCAGCAGGTTCTTGCCCCGGGTCCGGATCGTCGTGCGAAGTACCTCAGGGTTGCTCAGGATGAAGTTGCTCGGTGCCAGGGCGTCTGTCATCTGGCCGGTGAAAAACCGCAGCTTGCGTCGGCTGTGATCGTCTAGGCCGCGCACATCATCGATGGTGTCCATGATCCAGCGATTCGACAGTAAATACGCCTGTTTGATGAAGTTGAATGCTGCCGCCTCACTCCAGGCCTGGTCGCGAAAGCGTCCGTCACCCGGCGCTGGTTCCACAACTGCCAGTGGCTTATTCCGTAAATTACTGGTAATCAAACCCGACCAGAATAGGGTGCTGTCCCTGACAAGGCGCGTCTGGGCCAGAAGCAGCGTGTCCGGCTGGGTTGCGAGCCTGCCGGCCAGAGACACAAAGGGTTTGGCCATGCTCTTGACGCTGATCGGGTTGGGATGGCCGCCACGCAGCCTGCGCATAATCGATCGCTTCAGAAGATGACCACCATGCGCACCTATTCTTGCCAGAGAACGTCGTACAACGCGCGGCTCAAATTCATCAGCGGATTTGGTCTCAACCGGTTTTGCAGATATCGTCACAATCTCTACCTCTCGAGGTTACATATACACGCCGCCATTAACGTTAATCTGTTGGCCGGTGATGTAGTCTCCTTCCGCGGCCAAGAATACGACTGCTCTGGCGACTTCCTCAGGTTGACCAAAACGGCCCATTGGTACTCTTGCAACGATCTGCTCACGGATGTTCTCGGGCACCTGGGCGAGCATTTCGGTCTCGGTAAAGCCCGGGGCAATGGCATTGACGGTAATGTTGTTCTTGGCCATTTCCAGTGCCAGGGTCTTGGTAAACGCGATGATGCCGCCTTTGCTGGCCGCGTAATTGGCCTGCCCGAAGTTGCCGGCCTGGCCGACGAATGAAGTGATATTGATGATGCGACCGTACTTCTGGTCGATCATGATCTTCAGCACTTCGGAGCACGTCGCGTAGACGCTGCCCAGGTTGGTATCGAGAACTTCGTTCCAGTCATCGTCGGTAAGTTTTTTCATGGACTTGTCGCGGGTGATGCCGGCGTTGTTTACCAGGATGTCGACGCGCCCCCACTGTTCGTGAACCTGACGTATCAGGTTGCGTGCCGCTGGCATCTTGGACAGATCCGCCTTGAAGGCCAGAGCCTTAACGCCGGTCGCCTCAATTTCCTTGACGACCTCGTCTGCCTCGGACTGACGCGATCGGTAGTTGATCGCGACATCGGCGCCGCGCTGGGCGAGTTGAAGTGCAATGTGCCGGCCGATGCCACGAGAGGCACCAGTGACGATAGCTACCTTACCTTTGAGGTCTTGCATGCCACGTTCCTTGGAATAGCGTTGCGCTTTGAGTAATTATTGTTGTTCGTTGAGAACACCATTAAAACTAGCAGAGCACTTTCAACGCCACAAGAAATCAGGACTAAGCAATTAGTCAGGCCGCGCGGATGAATTCCCGTAAGCGCGGTGCAATGTCTTCGCGCCAGCGACTGCCGTTGAATACACCGTAATGACCAACACCCGGCTGCAGGTGATGCAGGCGCCGGGAATCCGGTACATTGACACACAGATCCTGGGCGGCCCGGGTCTGTCCAGGGCTGGAAATATCGTCTTTCTCCCCTTCGATCGTCATCAGGGCGGTGTCGTGGATGGCGGCCGGATTCACCAGGCGCCCACGGTGTTTGAAGCAGCCACGGGCCAGGTGAAACTCCTGAAAGACACGCTGGATGGTATCCAGGTAATAGGTGGCCGGCAGATCCATCACTGCCAGGTATTCATCATAGAATTCACGATGGCGGTGGATCTTGTCGACCTTGCGATCCCGAAAAGATCGGAACAGCTCGCTATAGGCTTTAACGTGGCGGTCGAAGTTCATGTTCACAAACCCGGTAAGTTGCAGGAATCCGGGGTAAACCTTGCGCATGGCGCCGGGGTAGGGCGCAGGCACTGGGTGCACCAGGTTGCGTTTGAACCACCCTAGGCTCTTTTGAGTGGCCAGTTTACAGGGCGCGGTGGGATCAATGCGACCGTCTATGGGGCCACTCATCAGCGCCAGTGAGCGAGGAGCTGCCGGGTGACCATCTTCGGCCATAATGGCGGTGGCTGCGAGCACAGGCACCACTGGCTGACAGACCGCCAGTACGTGAGTGTCCGGCCCCAGGTGGTCGATGAAATCAACGATGTAGTCGATGTAATCGTCGAGGCCAAAATCACCCGCTGACAGCGGAACCCGGCAGGCATCACGCCAGTCGGTAATGTACACATCATGATCCGGAAGCATGGCCTCCACGGTGCCACGCAGCAGCGAAGCAAAGTGCCCGGACAGTGGCGCAACGATCAGCAGTTTCGGGTCATCGGGCCGCGCCACGCTGCGCTGGAAGTGTTTGAGCTGAGCAAATGGCTTGCGTTTTACAATGGCTTCACTTATCTCGACCGTCTGGCCATCGCAGATGGTTGTGTTCAAATTGAAGGCCGGCTTCGGGTAGCGTCGGGTTAGGTCTCCAAACACACCGTAGGCCGAGGCAAGGCTGCGCGCCCCGGGAACTCGGGAATAGGGGCTTAGCGGATGCCGGAGCAGCATACTCTGAGCTCTGGTCAACATGCGTATCGGCATCAGCGCGGCTCGGTTCATCTCATGGGCAAAATACATCATGGCACTGTCCTGCTTGAGTTTTGGGTTGCGGTATGTCGAGCGGGCCTGTTGTCTGATTCAACGTGAAAAATACAATAGCACGTTTTAGTTGCTGGCCTTTTTTGGATTGACATTCGACGGCAATTGAATGGTGCCGAAGTCTAGTCGATGGTGCCCAGCTTTCGCTCTACGGAGCGGTTGTTTCACACCAGCTCATAGAATACCGACTCGCTATGCAGGGTTGCCTGAGAGAGATATTGACGGTCCCCCTCGGGCACCCCTGCATCGGCAAAGACCTTTCTCCAGTTTTTACGGAGGGAAAAAATAAATCTGTCCCGGTTTATTCGGTTTAGGTTTATTGGGACACCAGGTTAACGCTAATTGGCGGTATTGCAGCGTCAGTTACTTTTCGGTTGGTACGTCACCACAAATGCGCCGCGGAGATCCCCTTCCGAAAACCCGGTGGCCTTGTCTTGCGGATATAGCTCATTGAGTCCTGCCTGGACTGCAGGATCTATCGATTTGCCATGGCAACCGAGGCAAAGCTTCTGTGTCGGAATGGCCCGCATATATTCAAACCCTTTTCCCGTATCGGCATCTGCCACACGCCAAATCTCAACCGGCTTTCCATCTTTGACGGGGTGTTCCTGCATAGCCTTCAGTTGCATTTCCTGCCAGTCGGTGGCGGAGTTGCCAGGATTGCGAACGCGCAAACTGGTGCGACTGATCTGCCACCCATCGTTGCTGTTGGCTGCAGCGATTTCCGGCGCCACCGTATTGCAGACAGCGATGCCGTTGGTGAGCCCGCCTTCTTTAATCGCAGCCTGAAGGGCTTGCTTTAGGGAGCCTCCGAAGGCCTGCACTTTTGATCGAGCTTCAGCGACCAATCGATCTGGTGTTTGATCAGGCTGCTGAGCTTGGGCAGTCATCGGCAATAACGCAACCAGCATTGCTGTCGTCAGGACTTTTTTCACGGTCATTCCTCCGCCAGATTCCATTCATGCAGTTTAGAATAAGTATAGAGCGTGTTTCCCTGCGGAGCATTGAAAATCATGGCACTGCGACGAAGTGTCGCGCTGGGATTCAGGAAAACCGGGACAGATCTATTTCCTAAGTCTTCCGGGGCGGCATAATCTCGAATCACCGCTGGCCGCGAGCTCCAGGATCATTGTTTAATAGCGCCACAACGACTCCAAAACCACATAAGCAGGTGCCTCTTCTATGACGGAACTCAAACAGGTTGCCGGCCTCTCGGCGGATCATCTTCCTAACATTGAAGATCACCTTGACCGTTGCTATATCCAGCCTGGGAAATTGCCCGGCGCGTTGACATTAGTAGCCAGGCGAGGGGAAATTGCCTATGTAAAAGCCCAGGGGCTGATGGATGTGGAACGCAACAAGCCGGTCTGCCGGGATACGGTTTTCCGCATTTATTCCATGACCAAGCCGATCACGTCTATCGCCATGATGCAGCTTTATGAGCAGGGGCGGTTTTTGCTGGATGATCCCGTGCACAAGTATATTCCGGCCTGGAAAAACCGGCAGGTGTATAAAAGCGGAGTCTATCCTAATTTCTTGACCACACCTGCCACCAGCACCATGACCATCCGCGACCTATTCACGCATATGTCAGGCCTGACCTACGGATTTATGAACCGCACCAACGTTGACGCTGCCTACCGGGAACTGAAGCTTGATGGCAGCCGGAGTATGACGCTGGAAGCGCTGGTCAGTGAGCTGGCGGAACTGCCGCTGGAGTTTTCACCGGGTACGGCCTGGAACTATTCGGTCAGCACGGATGTGCTGGGCTATCTGGTGCAGTTGCTGTCTGGTCAGCCTTTCGACGAGTATCTGCGCGAGCATATTTTTGAACCTCTGGACATGCCTGACACCGGCTTCCAGGTCCGAGACGATCAGCTTGATCGCTTCGCCGCCTGCTACCAGTACCATCCCGGCGATCAGTTCAAGCTGCAGGACGATCCGCAGACGTCTGCTTTCCGGCACGAACGTAAGTTTCTGTCTGGCGGCGGCGGGCTGGTGTCGACCATTGATGACTATTTCCACTTTGCTCAGGCGCTTTGTCAGGGCGGAGAGTTTCAGGGGCGGCGGATTATTGGTCGAAAAACTCTGGAATTCATGCGCCGCAACCACCTACCGGGCAATCAGGACCTGCCGGGCCTCTCCGTCGGTGCGTTCAGCGAGACACCTTATGCGGGGAGTGGCTTTGGCCTGGGCTTTTCGGTAAAGATGGACGTCGCCAAATCCCAGATCAATGGGTCGGTCGGCGAGTACGGTTGGGGAGGCCTCGCAAGCACCAACTTTTTTATCGATCCGGTCGAGGAACTGGTGGTGATCTTCATGACGCAACTGATCCCCTCGTCGACTTACCCGATCCGCCAGGAGTTGCGGGCCATCGTTAATGGGGCGTTGGTGTGATCTACAAAACCCCATAATTTTGGGGAAAACCGGGTAGGCCGAATCATGGAAAATAAGACCGTCCCGGTTTATTAAGCGGCCATTCCAGGCTCGCAATATTTTAAGACTTTTCAGGCTAGCGAGAGGGAACGCTCAGGCAATCTGTGCTGGCATCGCCCAGTTCGGTGCCACCATCCACCGTCATAATCGTTCCGTTCATATAGCGACCCATGTCACTGGCGAGATAAATCGCGGCATCGGCTATATCTTTGGTTTCGCCAAATCGTTTACTGGCAATTTTATCAGCCATCTTTGCTTTCGTTTCGGGGGTAGGTGCTAAACGCTCGGCGCCCTCTGTGCCATTGATTGGCCCTGGGGAGATACCGTTGACCGTAATTCCGGCCGCGCCCCATTCAACCGCCAGGCATTTAATCATCATATTGATGCCCGCTTTGGCTGCGCAAACGTGAACCTGAAAGGGCATTGCAGTCACTGCCTGTGGTGCAGTAATCGCGATTAATGAGGCACCTTTGTTGAGATGCTGAAATCCCAGATGAAAGACGTTGTATGTGCCAAGAAGGTCAATATCGATAACGGTTTTAAAGCCTTTTGGTGAGATCCCCAGGGCAGGTGCTGGAAAGTTACCGGCTGCACCAGAAATCAAACAGTCAATCTTGCCAAGTTGCGCGACACAGGACTGCAGCGCGCTCTCAACCTGTTCGGGGTCTCTAACGTCAGCCGTCAGCGCAATCGCACTGTGCCCGTTGTTGCTTGTAACACTTTCAGTAATCTCTTGAGCGGCCGCTGTGGCTTTATCTGGGTTTCGGCCAAGTACTGCCACCTTCGCACCCACTGCCGCCATGCCTTTGGCTATGCCCAGATTAATACCGCTGGTTCCGCCGGCGATAAAAACCACCCTATCTTTTAGTGTTGTCGGGTCAAACATATCGACTTGCTCCTTTGTGCAACGTTTAAACTTCACTTTAACTGGAAAGTCCGGAGCATTCAGAAAATCTGATGGGCATGCTGGTCTTTGAGCCGAATAATAGCCATGATCGGCTCATAAAGTGATTCGATAAGGGAAGTGATTCGGCTCATGTACATCTGGCAGAGGAAAGACTGGCCCCGATTCCGTTGGGACGGTTCTACGCTCAAGTCGCGGTTGGACGCGTTGATCCAGAACGCCATCTTGGTCTGGATCGTGCGGGGTGAGCAGCCGATGCAGGTGGTTTCTGGACGTATTTCAATCGGCGTTGCAACAGTCACTGACTCGTGTGGGTAGGATGCTGGATAAGAGCGGCTTTTGGCAGTCGCACGCCACTACGGTGCTGAATGAGCGCCAGATCAAAGTGCTGAATCGACTGGCGGATAGCGCGGGAGAAGCGTTCGAACATCGAAAACCGGGACAGATCTATTTTCTGTCCAGGCCCCCTCGACACTTATGCCACTTCATTTGCCTTTGAACACAGCATCCCTTCGTTCGTTAAATGACTGAATGCCTTCCTGCGCATCTTCGCTCTGCAATACCTCAGCCATGTCATCGAATATGTGGTCAGCAGCGGCGATGCGAACGTCGGTTGTCAGCATTAATTCGACGCCCCAGGTAAAACAGTAGCCCTGCGCGGCCATGACCAGTGGTTTGCTGCAGCGGGGGCTGGAAAGTCCGAACGGGTCGATACCGCCTTCCGGAACGGGGAAGCCATAGCCGGAGGTCAGGATTTGAGTGGAGCCGCCCGAGAGCCAGGGCAAGATCGGTAAACATTTCCGGAGACAAGGCATTCAGCTTTTCGGGCCGATTGATCCGTATTTCCATAACGTGGCCGTCGATCTGGGTTTCTATGTGGGGCATGGTTATTCCCCAGGAAACTATCGAAAATCAGGATGGAGGTGTTACCTAAACAGATTCCGGTAATGATGCCCAGCTTTCGCTCTACGGAGCGGTTATTTCACACCAGCTTATAGAATGCTGACTCGCTAAGCAGGGTTGCCTGGGAGAGATAACTAAGATCCCCCTCGGGTACTCCGGCATCGGCAAAGACCTTTCTCCAGTTCTTACGGATGGTGGCTGTCATTTCCTCCACCACCTCCGTCGCTTCATCGAAGCCGAGGCCGAATCGTTCACAGTTACTAACGGCGTTTTGAAGGTTGGACTGACGCCCCCACTCACCAACTATCATTGCCTGGTCTGCAGACATTCCGGTTCGTGGCTGGGGGCAAACGTCATAGGCAGGTGTCAGGTCCAGGAATTCACCATCCCAGAAGCAGGCATGGTTTCTCGCATGGTCATCCACGTTGCCGATGAGGATGTTGAGCACCATGCGACGAAACAGCTCTTTTCCATCGGCATTAAAGTCCCTGGCGTACTGTCTGAGTATGTCTGCCAGATCCAGATAGCTCGAGTAGCCTGCCCGGACGGCATACTCATCCAGGCCCAAAAGTGTCATTGCACTGATCATGTGACGGCGATGTACCCCATCGGGGGTGACTACCCGGTCGAACCGGCGGATCAGAATCACCTGCTTATTCAGTGACTCTACGATTTGAGTGTCTGCGACATTGATACCGACCATCTTTGCCAGTGCCATTCCTCCGCCCTCGATGCCAACCATATCTGCAGAGTCTCTTGATGAGCCGAACTTTGCGATCCAGAATTCCCTGTTCTCGTGCAGTAGGGCTTTGGGTCTGGCCCCGCCTACACTGGTGCCGTGGTTTAATGCGGCATCAAGACGCACATCCAGCGGCTTGCCCTGGTCGATGCGGTCAGCCGCCTCCAGTAGCTCTTCCAAAGGCGCCGCATGACTACCCTTTGGAAGGTAGTGGCTTGGGCTGTCTGTGGCGTCCAATGCCCCGATACGATCCGGCCCCGCCCTCAGGAGGAAGTCGATCTCCCCAAGTTCGTTCTTGTTCTTCCCGGGAGCATTGGCATGCTCACGCAGCATGATGTTCCGGCCCCAGGCGTCCGGTGAAGCATCCCGGATGACGCTGTTTAATTCGTCGTCCAGAATGTGTTCATCACCTGTGAGGGAGCCGAGCTTGCAGTTAGGTGGAGCAAGGGGGATGGCGTTGTCCCGTTGAAGATAGCTTCGAGCATAACGGAATACAGGTTCCTGACCGTTAAAGGCAACAATGCCGCAAACGACTGGCTCAGTCTCACCAGGCAAGTAGAACCAGAGGTACGCCTCTTCAGAAATCATTGTCTACCACCTTCGTACGTGACCTTGCATGGGCTCCACGATGAGTTTTGAGCGTTTCCAGCACAGGAATGTCGAGAATCCAGAGGGCGCTAACGACCAGGCCAAAATCCGTGTTTGCATCCCCTTTTTCCAGGGCGCTGATGTGTCTGCGGTCGATACCGCCCAAGCGCTTGCCAAGTTCGGACTGACTCCATCCACGCTCTTTTCTAGTGGCCTCAATCAGCTCTCCGGTCTCGCTCAGGGCGTCCCGGACCTGTCGGATGTGATAGGTCTGTGCTTCAACGGACTTAGGCATTGTTCACCAAAACGTACAAATTAAGAGATTTTGTACATTATAGTGAACACTGTAAAATTATCCATTTATAAATGTACTCATAGGCGTACAAGTTTTCAGGATTTGTGCGTTTTGATGTGCATTTGGTCTGATTCTTCCATTATTGAAAACCGGGACTGAAAACCGGGACAGATTTATTTTTTACGTATTTTTTACGTATTTTTTACGAAGTAGTAATTAAGCCTGAGCATGTCGCCGAGCTGGGCTCAGTCCTTCATCTGATATTGATCCCGCAGTGCATAGGCATAGTTTTCCCAAACGTACTGCTGTCGGTCCTTGTCTACGGCCGGACGCTGGATCATGCGCCGGGTGATTCTCTGTTGAAGCACTGTGGCGCTCGGCTTCTGGGCCAGCTCGAGGGCTTACTTCGAGAAATCGCGGACAAACACATCAAAAATCTGGTCGACCAACGCATCGTCCAGCGACTGGATCTGGGCATTCTCCAGAATCAGCTGGCCATAGACCACCAGCGTAAACAGCTCCCCCAGGTTAAGCAGGAAATCGAAGTCCTTCTGCTGCTCTTCGTTGGGTTTGGCCGTCATCAGCATCAGTTTGAGCAACCGGATCTGTTTCTTTAAGCGATTGACGTTGGGCAGATCAAACTGGTCGTAGATCTTCTGATAGTCGTGGAACCATGTTTTACCCAGGCCCTTGGTGGCCCCCTGGTGAAAGAGGAAGTCGTCGTTACGCGGTTCCCGCTGGGGTAGCACCTCGTCGAACCCGGCCGAATTGAAGAAGTAATTGGGCATGAATTTAAGAATCAGCGCCATGTTGACGTGAACTGTGCCCTCCAGCTTGGGCAGGGCCCGGATGTCCTTGACAGCCGTCTCAAAGTACATATTCTTTTCGAAGCCTTTGGCAGCAATCACGTCCCAAAGCTCGTTGATCACCTCTTCGCCCTGGGTCGTTACCTTCATTTTTACCATCGGGGTGAAAAGCAGGTAGCGGCGGTCCTCGGAGCTGGCGACGCGCACATAGTCGGTGGCCCGCTCGGCAAACAGTTTCATGGCGGTGAGCCTGGTATAGGCATCCGTGAATAGCTGTTTAATGTGGACGGGGTAATCATTGAGCCGGAACTCAGCTACGTAATTTTGTGAGCTGACCACGTTCTGCACCAGCTCGTAATTCTTGTGTTGGGATTCATCCACGAAGAACACGTATTCGTTGGTGTCCTCCCGCCGGCCGAACACGGAAACCAGTGCCGCTTGATTGCCGTTGCCAATGTAGTATTTGCTGCCATTGGCGCGGAAGCTGTCGTTCTCTTGGGGCGAGAGGATCATATCGGTGGCATAGATATCGGCGCCGTGCTCTTTCTCCGATAGGCCGAAAGCAAAAATGCCGCCTTCCTTGAGCAGCTTCGCCGCACGCTTTTTCACGGCCTCGTTGTCGCTGATCCAGATTGGTCCCAGACCCAGGATCGAAACCTGCCAGGTGTACCAATAGGCAAGGCCATAAAAGCCAAGAACCTCGTTGAGGGCACAATTGCGATAGGTATCCCATCGCGCATCCTTGGGGCCACATCCGGTGGGGGTCAGGAAGGTGGCAAAGAGTTTTTCCTTGGCCAGAAAATCCAGGAACTCCTGGTACCAGGTGCGATTATGATCGTCCTTCTGATCGTACAGGCCGGCAGGGTAGCAAAACAGGGGTTTTTGAAGCCCGCCAAAAACCTGTCATGATCGCCGTTGGATTCGGCGTTGACCCATTTATCTTCAGGAATTTATTTTCTATGTTAGGCACTTTTAGCTTGGTAACCCCGACCGAGATAGTCTTCGGACGGGGCCATATAGCCCAACTGAATGATCGGGCGACAAAACTCGGGTCGCGAGCACTGATTGTGCACGGCAGAAGTCCGGGCAGGCTCGCTGACGTCTTCGAATCCTTGCAGGCCGTCGATATCGTCCAGACCCTGTCGGTTGGAAAAGAACCAGATCTGAACACACTGACCGTAGCTATTGAGGCGGGTAAAGCACTGGGTATCGATCTGGTTCTCGGCATCGGCGGTGGCTCGGTCATGGATTCAGCGAAAGTACTTGCGGCTATGCTACCCAGCCAGACAGAGCTGATGAGTCATCTGGAGGTAGTAGGAAGCGGGCTGCCATTATCAGCCAACCGCCTGCCGCTGATCCTGGTGCCAACCACGTCCGGCACAGGTGCAGAAGTGACTCGAAACGCCGTTATCGATATTCCGGAAGCCAAGCGCAAGGTAAGCCTGCGGGATAACCAGTTGCTCCCCGACCTTGCCCTGGTAGACCCGGCTCTGACGGATAACTGCCCCCGGCTGGTCAGCTTACATTCTGGGCTGGATGCGATAACCCAGGTCATCGAACCCTACCTGTCGTCGCGCGCCAATCTATTCACGGATATGTTGTGTAAAGAGGCGATTCCCAAGGGGCTGCTGGCGCTAAAGCAACTGATGGAGGCGGAATCCAAAGAGGCACGTGATGCTCTGGCTCAGGTGAGCCTTTTCGGCGGGCTCGCGCTTGCCAACTCGGGGCTTGGTGTGGTGCACGGTCTTGCGGGCCCGTTAGGCGGATTATGCGGTGCGCCTCACGGCGCCATATGCGGCGCCCTGTTGCCAGCGGGCATTGCCGCTAACCGTGATAGCGTGATTGACCCCGAACAGAAGGCCCGTATTGACCAGGTGATTGGCTGGATTGCTGACGTTTTCGAGACGTCCAGGGACCAGGCATTGCCACGTTTCCGGGAATGGATTGCTCAGAGTGGATTACCCGGACTCGCCTCCATCGGGGTGACTGAGGAGCATGTTAGTGCCGCCTCCCAGGCAGCGGCTAGCTCTTCCTCCATGAAGGCCAATCCCGTTGTTCTGCCAACGGCAACCATTGAGCGCGTTTTGCGCCAGTCATTGTGATCAAATCGTCCGGAAATTGGGGGCTTACTAACGCCCCAAGGCCCAACTGCCTTTGGCCAGTTGCATGGCCCGATTGACTTCTTCGCTTGGGATATCGCTCGGCTCACCCTTTTCGATCGGGTCATAGTGAAATACATACAGCCGGGAGGCGAACTCGGCCACCGGCAATGAGGCTTCACCGTAAAGCTCGCCGTGGCCCTGGGTTGAGGTGACAATCCCCTGGCCCCAGTTCTGCCCGCTGTCGTTGTTGGGGTTGAAAAAGTAGACGCGCATGGCCTTGTCCGCATCCAGCGAAAGCCGCTGGATAGTGATGGCGTGCCAGCCCAGAAAGCGTGTGGCGCTGTCGGTGACCGCAATACCGGCGGGTTGTGGATTGATGACCGGGATGTTGCCATTATAAAAAGGATGATAAGCGGCATAAAAGTCGCGAATAAAACCTTCGAAGTCTTTCAGGCCACCGGTGAAAACGTCGACGGCGATGCGAAATCCGTGGCCGACATGATCGCCGTGGAATGCGGAGTTGACCCATTTGTGCGGATCTTCTCCGCGCCCGATACTGCGGCGGCCCATTTCAAAGTAGATGCGATCCAGGTGTGGCACCGTCAACAGTGAGACGGCATCCACATCCACCGGTGGCTCGGTCGCAAGGCCAGCGCCGAGCTCCCGCGAGGAAATACTGTCGCCTTCAAAGCGCATCACGATTTCATCATCGCGCGCCGCCCAGGCAAGAATCCGAAGCAGTTCCGCCGGCATGTTGTAGGCCCACATCGACAGGGCGCGCGTCGACTGGCAGGTTGGGTAGTTGCCCTGTCCTACGCCCAGCGGGCGCCCGAGCACATTAAGTACGTCGGCAAGCAAAAAGCATTCGGGGGAACGGCTGCTGCCGAAGACGGCCACAATCTTCTCGGCCGCAATGTCACAGAGCGACAGGCGTATCTGGCGCCACAGGGAAGGCGCTACCGGAGGCGAGTAGAGGATACCCCGCTCGAGCATCATGGCCAGGCCATAGGCGCACTGGCTGGTCTCGGGAAACAGGGCGTCGTCTATGAGTGTGTGAATCAATGCGGGGTAGCAGTGAAAAGCGTCGGCACCCGTGTTGCTCAGGCCCAAAGCCGTAGGAATCAGGGCGTTCCAGCGGCCACGCAGGTAGCGTATGAACACCGGCATGTAGGCCGACACCAGGCCGGTATTGTGCATGGCCTGAGCATAGGCGATGGCCTCCCGCAGCAGGGTGGCGTCGTCCATTTCCGCCAGTCGTTCAGTGTAGACATCGAAGCCGGGATCTTCACGGCAACCCTCGGTGGGGCTGAACACGGCGTTGATCAGTTGCAGCGCGTCGTCGCCAACGTCGCCACCCAGTGCGTCCGGTTTTTCCAGGCAGACCGCGATCTGGGTCACCATCTGTTTGACGCCGTCTACCTGAACCGGGCGCTGTGTCAGAATCCGCCAGACTTCGCCCACCAGATGTTCCAGAAGATTCTCGTAGCCCAGATGCCGGATCAGGTAGTGGTACAGGTTCTGAACGGCGTAACCGAGCCGATTTGGCCGCAGCCGGTCGCTCTCCTGGAGGTTGCTGACCACCAGGTCGAGGTTCAGCGCCAGTGCCTGGTTGAGAAAGTGATGGGCGTGTTCCGCAGAGATAGAAGGGTGGATGTAGTCGCCTTTGGTCACCGCCAGAAGCCGTATCTGGCTAAGGCTTTCAACCATCGTTGCTGCCGCTTCGCCGTGGCGAATCGTGCGTGCGGCCAGGGAGGGCACCAGCGTCTGGGGATAGTCCCAATCGCTTCCCCCAAAGAACCCTGCCGCCTCAATGGCGGGCACCCGCTCGTAAAGCGCTTCGAGGCCTTCGGGGCTGAACATCAGGGGCTGCGCCGCATCGATTACCTCGAATACCGTCGAGACGCCTTCAATGGCATTGCGTTCAGCAAGGCGGCTGATGGCCGCGTCAAGTGTTTTAACGAGCTCCCCTGACGCGCTTTTGTTCCGGTTATCGACTTCGTTTTTAGGTCTGGTCATAACACCTTATCCTTCAGCTAACCTCGGGCTATGTCAACCTGAAAACCAGCAGCCGGTTGTTCGCTGGCATAGTGACGTCTTCCGCCAGGACCAGCCCCGCTGCTTTGGCCAGTGTATGCAGATCGTCCAGATCCCGGATGCCCATGTGTGATGCCCGGGCTCTTAAATGCTGATCAAACTGTCGATTGCTTTCACTGGAAAACTGGCCCTGGTTATTGAACGGACCGTAAAGGCAAAACGCCCCTGTGGTTGTCAGGCGCTCGCCGATGTTGCGGAACATCTGTTCGACTTCGCTCCAGGCCATGATGTGGGCGGTGTTCGCTGAGAACGCCCAGGTAAAGGATTCAAGGGGCCAGTGTGTAGTACCGACGTCCAGCTCAATGATCGGCAGAATATTGGGCAGCGGGGCCTGGTCCAGCCGAGGGCGACTGATGTGAGCGGCGGCGGGGTGGTCGGTCGGTTGCCACTGCAGGTAGGGCATGGCCTGTGCGAAATGCACGGCGTGCTGTCCGGTTCCGGTCCCTACCTCTATCACCACGCCAGGCGCATCAAAAACCTCACGCAGTCTTTCCAGTATCGGGCCTTTGTTGTTCTCGCAAGCTTGAGAAAAGGGCAGGTCGGTAGCCATCGGGTCTTGCACTCCTTTTTTACCCGGGAAAAATGCGGGACAGATTTATTTTTTGCTGACTTCTCTCGATATCGCCATCCCCGACTATCTTGTAGGTCACTTTACCAAACTATCGACCAAACTATCGGAGGCACTTTGGACACATTGTCGGCTGGCACCAGAGACCACAGTTGTATCTTTATTGAAGGAGAGACGGCGGGAGAGACATCGGGTGAGGTCCTCGTCTGTGATGAAGGTCTTAGCTTCTGGGGCGGCGTCGACCCAAATTCCGGAAATATTATCGATGTGCATCACCCGAATTATGGCGCGTCGGTCTCTGGAAAAATTCTGATGATGCCTACTTCCCGCGGTTCCTGCAGTGGCAGCGGTGTGTTGCTTGAGCTATCTCTCAATTCCCTTGCACCGGCAGCTCTGGTGTTTCAGGAGCATGAGGAGATTTTAACCCTGGGTGCTCTGGTATCCGACCGTATTTTTGGCCGGCCCCTTCCAACAATCTCGTTATCGCCGGCGGATTATGATGTGCTCGCTCGTTCGGAAACAGCGTCGATCTCGGGACATCGGCTTAAAGCTGATAACCTCGACCTTGAACTCGCCACAACCAGACTTGGCGACCTAAACCTCTGTGAAGCAGACAACGCACTTTTGAGTGGTGAGGCCGGACCGGCCGCGCGAATGGCGATGGAAATCATCTGTTTGATGGCGGCAGCCGGCGGAACCCGACACCTCACCGATGTCACAAGAGGACACATAGACGGTTGCATCCTGGCGCATTCGGCAAATCTTATCTTCGCAGAAAAGCTGGCCGATCTCGGCGCCAGGGTTTCAATACCTACAACCATCAACGCCATTTCGGTCGATAGAGAAAACTGGCGCTCTCAGCATGTACCGGATGACTTTGGTAACCGCGCAAGCAGACTGGCTGACGCCTACGTCAGGATGGGGGCACGCCCTACGTTCACCTGCGCCCCTTATCTGCTGGACGACGCACCGGTGTTCGGGGAAGTCATCGGTTGGTCAGAATCAAACGCTGTCATCTTCGCGAACACGGTGCTCGGTGCGCGCACTCCCAAGCATCCTGATTATCTCGATCTGTTTATCGCAATGACTGGACGCGCGCCGGCGTCAGGCGTTTATACGCAAGAGGGTCGCATCGCTCATCGGGTTCTGAGTATTACACCGCCCTCTGCGCCAGGGGATCATGACGAACTCTTCTGGCCACTCTTCTGGCCACTCTTAGGATGGTTGGCTGGAAAATTTTCGCCCGACCACATCCCGCTTTTGACCGGCTTGGAAAACCTGAAACCATCAACGGATGATCTGAAATCCCTATGCGCAGCTTTCGGGACCACCTCCGGCGCCCCTATGCTGCATATTGCCGGCCACACACCTGAGGCGCACCTTTTACCGTCAGCAGATGCCGAACATCAGTCTATCGGAATCCCGGAGTTCATCAGCGCCTGGAACGAACTCAATCGGGGAGATCTGAAAATCGATCTTGTCGCTATCGGAAGCCCCCATGCGTCCATAGATGAAGCTCGCCGCATTGCAGATCTTTTCGGAGAACGTCACTGCAATCCATCGACTCAGATGATCATAACGATTGGAAGAGACACGCTGCACGCAGTGAAATCCGAGGGGATCGTGGAGCGTCTGGAACGGGCAGGGGTTAGGCTCATTCCCGACCTTTGCTGGTGCTCAATCGTAGAACCTATTTTTCCATCGGACGCAAAAGGCTTATTCACCAACTCCGGTAAATATGCCCACTACGCCCATGGCTTGTCGGGAAGGCACTCACGAATCGGCAGCCTTGAGGACTGCGTTGAGGTAGCCATCAGCGGCCATGCACCAGAGCGCCCTCCAAAATGGCTTCAGAGGTAAGCAGCAGGAACTGGTAGAACCGTCTATTTTCAATCGGTTAAAAACCGGAACAAATTTATTCCGTGCCAACCTGATCTTTGTCGAATTTAGAGTGGGTGCCGTCACAGTAAGGCGCATCGTTAGTGTGTTTGCACTGGCAGAGGAACGCGTGGCCGTCTTCTGCTGCCACGAAGCTTTTGGGAGTGAAGCCCGTGCCTGCGTGCGAGCCATCGCAGAAGGGTTGATCGCTGGAACGACCGCAGGCGCAGAACATATACTTTTTGCCTGCTTCCAATGTGACTTTTTTGGGCTTGTTATCTGCAATGATGGGATTGCTCATAAATCGTCTCCACGCTGTTGGTAAAATTTACGGTTCTGGCGGTGATGCGGATTAGCTCGATCTCAAGCGTGATAGCTCCTAATCGAACAAGCTCATGCGCTTCATAACGTTATCGCGCTTGATTTTCCAATGGAACATCGCACCAGATACATGCAGCACCACCAAAGCTATAATGATCCAGCTCAGCCATTCATGCAGCATAAAGAGCTGTTCAGAGAGCTGTTCATTCTTGCCAATGAACCCGGGCAATTGCCAGAGGAAAAATTCCACCGGGAAGCCGCCGCTTGCTGTGGCTGCCCAGCCGATTAACGGCATGATAATCAGCGCGAGATAGAGCAAGTGATGGACACTGGTACTGACAACTCTCTCGAAGGTTGTTAAAGGCGGAACATGGTTTGGCACCACAAAGGCCAGGCGGGTAATAACACGCAGTGTCATCAGCAGTAGTATCAATACACCCAGCGTTTTATGGCTGCCATACAGTACGTTAGTAAGTGCTTTGCCTATCAGATCGACGGCGCCGTCATACTCCAGAAAGCCCAACGTCAAGCCACTGGCCAAGGAGAGCAGCACCGCGCCAGCCACCAGCCAGTGAAGTAGCCGGTGCGGGTAGATATAGCGATCGGGTTCGTTCATGCCGCACTCCTGATAACAATCCATGTCAGTATACTGTAGTAGCTAAAACGGTATTGCGTTGGTGACGGATTTCTCCCTCAATTGCTACTTGTGGAAAACAGGGACGGATTTATTTTCTAGCGTGTGCGTTGCTTCTCGTGCTGCAATTGTTTCGGCATTACTTCATGTGAGAAGACCGCACGGTCAAGTCATCAAGGCCGATCACGTCCAGCGCGAGGGAAGTCTACTCCACACCATCTGCTCCTTCTGGATCAGTGAAAAGGACCCGTCTTTTAGAGTCCACATTCGAAGGCTATTTTGGTGATTTGTAATAAGCTTCACCCACCCTTTTGACGCCTACCTCTTCCAAATCATTAACCACTTGCCAGCGCGAAATGCCCTGCTCACGCAACCATATTTCCAGCCGGCCCAGATTACTCCATTCCCGACCCTGGTCACGGGTATTGTGCACGCGTGCCCAACGGCCATCCACCAGTAAGGCCACCGCCCAGACATAGGGATGTTTGTCTGGATTGCCGAAACCGCCGCTCTGGTACTCGCGCTCCGTACGGTAAACCGTGGCGGTATTCTCGATGCGCCACAACCTGAATAAACCAGGAATGTCGGTCGATTTTACGCGTAGTTGTAACGGGTCTTTGAAATCAGTATGGATCATAGTGTTGACAGCCTACCTATCGATAGTTCACAGTATGGATCATAGTGATAACCGACTCATAACGCAATTACCAGGAGAAACCAATGCTACCCACTACTTTCCGCGCACGCAGAATCGAGACCATCGATACCCAATGGCAAGCTGTTTTTAATGACTACTGGCCTGCCTATAAAGCCTGGTATGGTCAGAAAAAGCTTAATGATATTAACCCGGCTGCACTCAAAGAGGGGAAACGACAGCTCCTGGCGGTCATGCCGGAAATGCAGACTCTCTACGAACGTTTTCTGGAAGCAAGTAATGATTGCCCTGTCGCGGCCCAGTTTTTGACGGGTTATCAGCCACCGGCCTATCTGGTGAGTTGTTCACAAGCGGTGTTACTGAATGAAGAACCGTTATTGATACGTAATTATGACCTTAGTCCGGATTTGTCCGAGAACCTGCTGACGCAATCAAATTGGTTAGGGCAAGAGATTATCGGTACCAATGAGTGCCTTTGGGGGCTGAATGATGGCATGAACAAGTCAGGGCTTGTGGCTTCGCTGACCTTTGGCGGCAGCAACAAGGTGGGGAAGGGCTTCGGCATTCCATTCATAATGCGCTATGTGCTGCAGACCTGCGAGAACGTCAAGCAGGCTATAAAGGTACTGCAACGGGTACCTTCACACATGGCCTATAATGTCACCCTGGTCGACAGGCAGGGGGATTTTGCCACCGTGATGTTGGCCCCTGATCAACCCGCGATCGTTACCCGCGAACGCTGTATTACCAATCATCAGGCCCAGGTAACCTGGCCACAGCAGGCAGCGTTTTCCAAAACGCTTGAACGCAAACAGTTTCTGGATGAATTGCTGGCAAGCGGAAAGATGAATGAGCAACAAATCAGCAAAGCATTTTTAGCCGCGCCCTTGCTTTCTGGCAACTATCCGCAACAGTTCGGTACGGTTTACACCGCTGTCTACAAACCAATGAGTGGAACCATGTCGTATAACTGGCCTGGGGAAAAAGCCTGGCATCATAGCTTTGCCGATTTCCAGGCATCGGAAAAAATGGTCAGCCTTGGGAAGCAAGCAAACCTCGGGAAGCAAGAAAATCTGGGGATGGCTCCTGCTGATCTTATCGAGCATGCTGATTATTCGGATTACAGTTTGCCGGCGAGTATTCGACAGCAGCTGTTGCAAAGCCTCGTGTACTTACCAGCCTCGGTGGTAGGGCAGCCGGATGCACTGGAAAAACTGAAACAGTATCTGCGGGCAGAAAGTTCTTTTTGCTGGAACGACTACGCCGAGCAGATAGCACAGGTTTGGCAGTATCCTGTGCCTGCACACCAGCCGTACCCAGCGTAATAAACCCACGCCCGGCGTTATCCGCCTTCGCGGAAGCGCCGGATAAAGGCTTCGGACTCTGCGACCGACTGTTCCATATTGCGAATCAGCTCGTCCACGTCCTGGCGAATACCCACCAGCTCGTTCTCCAGTGAACCTATCGCCTGGGCGTTCAGGTTATGCTTGAGATACAGCACCTGATCCTGAAATGCCTGCAGGACAGGGTCCATGCGACCTTCGGCTTCGTGCATACGGCTGATCAGCTGGCTGTACTGAGTGCGGGTCTCGTTAAGCTGCTCTTCGCTGCGACGCTGCAGAGAGGCGCTCTCATATTTATCAAGTTCATCCTCCCATTCATCGAACAGATCTTCTGCAACATCTTCTACCTCGTTAATACGTTTGCGGACGTCTTCCGCGCTCGACTTGCTGTCTTCATAGGCATCGCTGATCTCGGCTTACTGACCCTTGAGCTCGGTATCCGGCGTATTCACGACGCTCTGGAAGCGTTCTAAAGATGAGCGGAAGGTTTTCTGGGCGTCATTCTGGCTGTCCCGCGCGTCTTCGACCCGGTTTACCAGGATGTCGCGCTTTTCATACCCGAATTTTTCCATGGTGTTGTAGTAAAGTGAGGAACACCCACCCAAGAGCACGACACTGAGCATCATCAGGCATAGCCACCTGGTACCGGGTGGTGTTGTTGAACCGACAGTGACAGGATTGGACATAATGAAATCTCCGGTTGGGGCGGGGGTTCGGACCCGGAAAGTGAAGCATGGCGAGGGGTTGCTGGCAAGCGCTGTTTCAGAAACCGGGACACAGAAACCGGGACAGATCTGTTTTCTGCTGGCTTCTCTCGATAGTGCCTTAGCCGTAGACTGTGCTCTCAGCCTTGGGGATGGACCGCTCTTTGTTCTAACCTGAGTTATACTGCAAGACAGTATACGTCTTCTGTGTTTGCTTCCGTGTCTCGTTGTTCCAGGTTCGTGAGGTCGATTAATTTTATGCCTACTATTCGGGCCGCTCATAGCATTCTTAGTGACCCCGCCGCCGCTGCTCAAGAGTTTCATGAGCGTGTGTTGCAGCCGGACATGGCGCTCGTTCTTTTCTTCTGTTCCAGTCGTTATGATCTGGACGCGCTCGCCGGTGAGCTGAACCGGCTTTTCGTTGGGGTGCCTCTGGTTGGCTGTACGACGGCCGGTGAGATCGGGTCCGAGGGCTGTCAGTCTTTCAGCCTCAGCGGGGCGAGCTTTCCGGCCGGGAGTTTTTCGGTGGCAACCGGCCTGCTGGGGCCGCTGGAAAAGTTTGAAGTGGGGGCAGGAAAGCAGTTCGCAGAAGGGCTCAAGCACGAGTTAGTGCAAAAGAGTTCTCTGGGGCAGCTCTCCAACCCATTTGCGTTTCTTATGATTGACGGCCTGTCCCAGCGTGAGGAACCCGTATTAGGCGCTATCCACAGTAATCTTCCGGGGGTTCCCATTATTGGCGGGTCCGCCGGTGATAATCTCCGCTTCCAGAAAACATGGGTTTATGGGGAAGGCCGTTTCCGCAGCGATCACGCTGTGCTGGTACTGGTGGATTCAGACTGCCCGGTCGCCCTCTGGAAAAGTCAGCATTTTGTTGCCACCGATCAGCGCATGGTCATTACCGAGGCGGACGCGGCTAGCCGCCGTGTGATTGAAATCAACGGGTTGCCCGCAGCACCTGAGTATGCGCGCCTCACCGGCGTGAATGTGAACGACCTGGACCCCGGTCGATTTGCTTCCTCCCCCGTGGTTGTCCTGATTAATGGTGAGGAGTATGTCCGCTCCATCCAGAAGGTGAATGACGACGGCAGTCTCACCTTTTACTGTGCCATCGAGTCAGGGCTGGTGATTCGGGTTGCCAAGGGGGTTGATCTCTACGACAACCTGGAAAAGGGTCTGCAGAAGGCGACACAGGAAGTGGGGCAGTGCCAGGCGGTATTCGCCTGTGATTGCGTATTGCGCAGGCTGGAGCTCGAACAAACGGGAACACTGGCCAGGATTGCCGGCTTGCTCAAGAGTTACCAGGTAACGGGATTCAATTCCTACGGCGAGCAGATTGGCGGTGTGCATGTGAACCAGACTTTTACGGCGATTGCCATCGGTCACCCGGGCGGGGATGAACCATGAAAAAGCCTGCGGGAACTGAGCCGGTGGCTCCTTCGGCTGCCGCTGAAGTGCGGCGTCAGGAAAAGGTCATACAGGCTTTGATGGACCGGGTTGAGCGCAGTATGGGCCTTCAGGGTGGTGATTTCGGGCTTTTTCAGACTGCCCTGACCCTGGAAAATACGGTCCACCAACGCACCCGGGAGCTAGAGTCAGCACTCAGGGAAAACGAGAAGGTCAACCGCGACCTCTATCGGCTGACCGGCCAATTGTGGGCTGAGATACAGGAGCGCAAGCAGGCTCAGGGGTTGCGGGCGGGCCAGTATGAGATTCTGGAGATGATTGCTTCGGATTCTCCGCTACGGATGGTACTCCGGAAGCTGGCCGGATGGGTTGAGCAGCAAAGTGACTCGGGCGTGGTGTCGGTGCTGCTTCTGGACGAAGCTGGAACCAGTATCGGTGACAGTCTCAGCGTCAGCCTTCCGGACGCCTACTGCAAAGCGTTGGTGGGTCTGGAAATCGGTCCCAGCGTAGGATCCTGTGGTACGGCCATGTTCAACAAGGAAACGGTTTTAGTGCGGGACATAGAGCGCGATCCGCTCTGGCAGGATTATCGGCATCTGGCTCTGGGTCACGGTTTCAGGGCCTGTTGGTCCACCCCAATCCTTGCTATCGATGGCGGGGTACTGGGTTCCTTTGCGATCTATTATGGTGATGTGGCGGAGCCTTCTTCGCAGGACGAGGATATTGTCCGGGGCGCGGTGCACCTGGCCGGGATTGCCATCCGGCGCAGCCGTGATGAAGCCCGAATCCGCTACCTGGCTCAGCACGACAGCCTGACCGGGCTGCCCAACCGGATCCTGTTCCATGACCGGGTGTCGGTGGCCATAGAGCAGGCTCAGCGTGAAGGCCGGAGCCTCGCGGTGCTGATGGTTGATCTGGACCAGTTCAAACATGTGAATGATTCTCTCGGGCATCATGTGGGTGACCGCTTGCTGGAGCAGGTATCTGATCGCCTGGCAGCCTGCGTTCGTGGCAGCGACTCGGTTGCCCGCCTGGGTGGCGACGAGTTTGTGCTCTGCCTGGCGGCGTTGAAACATAGAGATGATGCCACGTTTGTGGCCAGGAAGGTCCTGAGCGAACTGGGAAAATCATTCTTCGTGGGTGAAAGACGTTTCCACCTGGGGGCCAGTATCGGTATCAGCGTTTATCCCGAAAATGGCGAAGATGTACACGAGCTCCTCCGTGCGGCAGATACCGCCATGTATGCGGTAAAAGATTCTGGACGGGGTGATTTCCGCTATTTCACCGAACAGCTGAATGCGGCAGCCCATGAGCGAATGACGCTTTTATCCCAGTTGCAGCAGGCCATTCGGGAGAATGAGTTTACCTTACACTATCAACCGCAGTTCCGGTTGAGCGATGGAAGGCTTGTGGGAGCAGAGGCGCTGTTGCGCTGGCAGCACCCTGAACGGGGGCTGTTGGCGCCTGGTGAGTTCCTGTCCGTTCTGGAAGAGCATGGACTGATTGTGGAAGTGGGCAGTTGGGTCCTGCAGGCAGTCTGTGCCCAGAATGCGGAATGGCAGTCTGCGGGCCTGCCGCCGATTTCTGCTTCTGTCAACGTCGCCGCTGAGCAGTTCCATCGCAGTGATCTGGTCACCCAGGTCAGGCGCGCCCTGGAACAGAGTGGTCTGGAGGCAAGGTGGTTGATGCTGGAGTTCACCGAGTCGGTACTCCTCAGGGACAGCGAAAGCACCCTGGCGGCCATGGATGAGCTCCGCAAAATGGGTGTCGAACTGTCCCTGGATGATTTTGGCACCGGCTACTCTTCACTTTCCTATCTGCATCGATTTCCGGTCAATCAGCTCAAGATCGACCGTTCCTTTGTACAGAATGCGGCAACTCAGTCCGGCTCCCGCAGTATCGTGGCCAGTATTGTTCAGTTGGCGAGCAGTCTTGGCTTGCACACGGTTGCCGAGGGGCTGGAGCTCAAGGAACAAGTGGATTTTATGCAGTCCCTGAACTGCACGGAAGGCCAGGGCTTCCTTCTGGGCAGGCCGATGCCTGCGGCAGAATTGCAGAAGCTGCTGGCAGCCTGTCCGACTTAGCCCCAAAAATTCAAGAAAAATGCGGATTAGCCTGCCGCCCGTACCGAAAATCTGCCGCTATAAATGGCAGTTCCTTGCCTGAAGATCTTTGTTACTTTGAGTGACTGAACCGAATCAGGGACAGCCTCAGCCAATGGCAGGGTCGGCTCTTTCGGATCGATTAATAGCACAAGGAGGAATTAGCCGTGCATATTTCATCTAACGTTTTTCTGATCAGTGTTTTGTTGACCACCGGTATGGTGCTGCAGGGTTGTTCCGATAGCCAGGAGCAAGACGAATCCGTGACGCAGAATGAAGCCACGATGGCTGAGCCCGAGGGAACAGCTGAAAACCCGGCCATTGAGCGTACCGGCGCGCCGGCAGAGGCTGAAGTTACCATGTTAAGTCCAGAGGGTGGGGCTGTGGTCACCAGCCCGGTGATGGTGGAATTCGGCTTGGAGGGTATGGAAGTGGCCAAGGCGGGCACCGACCAGGAGAACACGGGTCACCACCATCTGTTAGTCGATCTGGATCAGCTGCCGCCTATGGATGCGCCGCTGCCTTCTACAAACCAGGTTATTCACTTCGGCGGTGGCCAGACCAGCACCAAGCTCGAGCTGGAGCCCGGTGAGCATACGTTGCAATTGTTATTGGGTGACTTCATGCACGTGCCCCACAAGCCTCCGGTGATGTCGGAAAAGATCACCATCACGGTGGAATGATCTTTATTTCATCATTGGTCGCTATGTGGCGCATCGCACCGACTCGTTAAAGACCTCTTTGGTAGTTTAGGTTTATTCGAAGTCCTCAGACCAAAGTTTCTGTTGAGTCTGTTGAGTCTGTTGAGATAGCGTCGCAGAAAATTCGGTTCAGCAAGCCAGTGATGGAAGACAGAATTGCGTTGTGCCTTTGGCCACATTTGATGTGGCTTTTTTTTTGGTCCCTCGGAAGTGCAACATCACTACCCAAAACCATCTGAAGTCATACCGCCATAATCCGACATTGTTTATGGCGACATACTTTCTGGTTACACTATGCCGGCCCCAAGCAGAGGACGCTGTAGCGATGCCAAGCCGAACCCGGCAACACCCACTTTTTTTCCGAATTATTTGGTTCGTCGGGATTGTCCTGCTGTTTTTTGCTGTGTTTTCTACTCACGCCGAGGAGGAAGTACCGGAAGAACCCGCTGCTGAAACATCAAAACCTGCGGTACAGCCGGAAATTGAAGCGAACGCCTCACAACCCCTCACTACGGTGCTACCTTCAGCGTCGCCCGCTGGCATACGGCAACAAATTCAAGCCCTGAGAGATTCCCTGGATCAGCGCCTCTCGGCGCTGGCGTCGAGTAAAGACCAGTTGGCCTACGCCGAATCCGTCCTGCTGCGACTGAACGACGAGTACGAGAGTTTCGAGTTGCGGCTGGAAAGGGCTGGCCTCAATCTTACTGAGGAGTACTCTCGTCTGTTGCGTCAGCGTCTGGACCGCCTGGAACAACAAAGCATTGCCAATAGCCTGATAACCGGCATCGGGGAGCGACTTTCCAACGCCCGGGAAGAGCAACTTCGCCTTGAGGAAATTGAGGCGGTGCTGAGCGATTCCGACGACGCCAGAGAGCAACTGAGGCGACAGCGGGCCGCACTGATCAGGCAACTGCATGAGACTATTACCCAGCACATAGACGTGCTCAATGAATATTTCAATACCGTTGAGACCCTCCAGGCGCGCATCCAGTCTTACCAGACTCTGCTTCAGCAGCGCCTGTTCTGGCTGCCCAGTGCCAAAACCGTCCGACTGGACACTGCAGGTAACCTGGTTCAGGCGGCGGTCTGGCTGGCAAAGCCAGTACACTGGAATACTCTTGTAGAGGCGGTCAAGGCGTCCTTCGCCGAGCGCACCATAGAGATTGTGCTGATCCTGGGCGCACTGCTGCTTATTTTTACCCGCCGCCGGGCCATTCGTGAGCGTCTGGTAGCCGACGGTGAATCAGTGGGTAACGTAGGCAACGACAGATTTCAGATCACGCTCTATGCCGTGGCGTATAGCGTGTTGCTGACGCTTCCTGCCGTCCTGGTGCTTACTCTTGGTTCGTTGCTGCTGGTGGAGGGCAATGATTTTCTGGCCGCGCTGTCTGACGGATTTATCGCAGCAGCCTTTGTTATGTTCTTGCTCGGTTTTGTCCACAAGGTCGCCCGCGAGAACAGCCTCGGCGAGCGACATTTCAAATGGAACGCCACCACGTTGGATGCCATTCGCCGTGAAATACCCGTTCTGCTTTGGGTATTGGTGCCGGCTTCAATCCTGACGGTCTCGATGGAAGCTCCTGAAGGCGCCGACCACCGCAACAGTCTGGGTCGGCTGCTGTTTGTAGTCGCCTCCATTGCCCTGGCGATCTTTGCCCACCGGATCATGACGGCCGTCAGAAGCGGCATAACAAATCGTAAATCCCTTCAGACCGTTCATCTGATGGCGGTTGCCACTCCTGGTGTTCTGACTATTGCCTCGCTGTTGGGCTATCACTACACAGCGGTTCAACTGGAACGCAACCTCTTTATCAGCATTTGCTGGCTGGCGTTCAACGTATTGCTTTATTACCTGTGCCTGCGAGCTCTGTCTGTGCGGGAGCGTCGCCTGACCCTTGAGCGACTGCGGGAACAGCGGGCAGCCGAACGCAAGCAAGCCGAGGCTAAAGAAGCGGCAGACAATTCTGGCGAAGGCTTGCCGCCCTCGTTCGATATGCCAGAGATGGACCTGGAGGATATCAGCCAGCAAAGCAAATCGCTGTTTCGTATTCTTGCGTTTGTGCTGGCAGCGACCGGGCTCTGGCTACTATGGGCCAGCGTGATACCGGCCTTGCAGCTGTTCGGCAACATCACCCTTTGGACCATTGCAACCGGCATCGAAGGCACCGAACCCTTACCGATTACTCTGGGCGACCTGATCCTGGGGCTGATTGTGATCGTCGGTACTATTCTGGCGTTCAGGAATCTACCGGGTACTCTGGAGGCGATGGTTCTGAGCCGGATGCGCCTTGAACCCGGCTCCGGCTACGCCATTACCACCATTGTCACCTACCTGATTGTATTCTTCGGGGTGATAGCCGCCCTCGCGGTACTTGGGGTGCAGTGGTCCAAATTACAGTGGCTGGTGGCCGCACTCGGGGTTGGCCTTGGCTTCGGGCTGCAGGAGATTGTCGCCAACTTCGTGTCGGGTATTATCCTGTTGTTCGAGCGACCGATCCGGGTAGGCGATACGGTCACCATCGGCGGCATCACCGGGACAGTGTCACGGATTCGCATCCGGGCAACCACGCTGGTGGACTGGGACCGGAAAGAGCAAATCATTCCCAATAAAACGTTTGTGACTCAGGATTTTACCAACTGGACGTTGTCTGACTCTATCGTCAGGGTCATTATTTCTGTGAAGGTAGCCTACGGTTCTGATGTAGACGCGGTGCAGGACATTCTGCTCAAGGTGGCGGAGGACAATCAAAGGGTCGTGAAGGACCCGGCCCCCGTCGTGTTCTGTGTCGGTCTGGGTGATAGCAGCATTGATTTTGACTTGTGGGCGTTCATCGAAGACGTACTTGATTACATGCCGCTTTCCCATGAGTTGCGCGCTGCGTTCATCCGGGCATTGAGCGATGCCGGGGTGGTGATTCCGTTCCCCCAGCAAGATATTCATGTGCGCAGTCTGGTTGAGTCAAAGCCGGCGGAATGATTTATTCCGCCGGCATCCGCTCAACGCACTTTTGAAAGGAATTTCTGGGTTAACGGGTTTTGTGGGTCAGTAATAACCTGTTTAGCCTCACCAATCTCGGCAATAACGCCTTCATGAAAGTAAGCCACGCGATCAGATACATCACGGGCGAAGCCCATTTCGTGGGTTACGCAGATCATAGTCATGCCCTCGTCCGCCAACAGGCGCAACGTGTCCAGAACCTCGCCCACCAGTTCGGGATCAAGGGCGGATGTCACCTCATCAAAAAGCATGCAATCGGGTTTCATGGCCAGGGCGCGGGCAATCGCCAGGCGCTGCTGTTGGCCTCCGGACATTTTAGTCGGGTAGACGTCAAACTTGTCGCCCAGGCCAACATGCACGAGTTCCTTTTTGGCGATTTCAATCGATTCTGCTTTGCTCATTTTTTTGACGATTCTGGGCGCAAGCGCCGCATTTTCCAGCACGGTCATGTGAGGAAAGGAGTTCCATTGCTGAAAGACCATGCCCAGTTTCTGACGCATTTTATCCTTATTCGTCTCTTTACTATGAACATCAACACCATCCACGATGATTTTGCCTTTTTGAATATTCTCGATGGCATTGATGCAATACAGCAGGGTCGACTTGCCACTTCCGGAGCCACCGATAATGCTCACGACTTCACCGTCGTTAACATCCAGGCTGACGCCTTTCAGAACCTCAAGATCACCAAAGGATTTATGGACATTCTGGATACTGATCATGTTGTCATTTTCCTCTCAACATACCGACCATAGGACGACAAGGGGTATGAAATAATAAAGTAGAAGATACCCACTCCGATCAGGATCATCAGTGGTTGCTGGGTGCGGGAGATGAGCTGCTCGGACGTGCGCAGCAGCTCCATGTAACCAATCACCGAGACCAGAGCCGAGTCTTTGATGACACTCAGGGCAACGCCCAACCAGGAGGGGAAGACGGCGCGCAAACCGATGGGTAAGCGAATGTAGAAGATGGTTTGCCAGTAGGTCATACCCAATGAACGGGCTGATGTCATCATGGATTGATGCACGCTTTCAAAGCCACTACGAAAAACCTCACTCATAAACGCCATGGTATAAAGCGAAAGAATGATAGAGCCAGCCACAAAGGGGTTCAGTGGGTGCCCCATCGCGCCGATAAAGGTTGAAAAAAGAACGAGCTGAATAATCAGCGGTACACTTCTGAGTATATCCAGCAAACCACCAAACAGCGCGTTGACCACTCTGCTGCTCTCAGCGCGCATAAAACCGACGATCAAACCCAGCAGGGTTCCCAACACGATCGCGACTACTGATATGGTCACAGTATTCATGATCCCGGTCAGAATAAAACCGGTATCGTCCCAGGACAGAGGCGTAATAAAATTCATCCGATTTCACCCTTGAACAGTTTGCGGGAAATAAGTGATGAACCCAACAGCACCAGCTTGGTGATGATGAAGTACATAACCGCTGCCACCATAAAGAACTCAAGGGTCCGGAATGACGATGACTGTAGCCTCTGGGTTGTTCCGGACAGCTCACTCATTCCAACCAGAATTCCCAGCGAACTCATCAGGATGGACCAGACAAACTGGTTCGTCATCGGATGATAGATACGCCTGAGCATTTGCGGAAGGATGATGTATCGATACAGCTGAAGGCTGGTCATGCCCAGAGATTTGGAGGCACTGTACTGTGTGCTGGGGATGGACTGAAATCCACCCCGAAACGTCTCAGTCAGATAACCTGCATTGATAAAGACCAGGGCGCTTAGCACCGCAACGTAGGGACTTAAATGAATGCCCAAAGCACCCAGCCCGAAATACGCCATATAGATTTGGAAAAGTGCGGGAGTGTTTCTGGCTATCTCGACCCATGTTGTAGCCACATAACAAAAGGGTTTGCTGTTGTTCATCTTGACGATCGCCAACAGTATCGCAATCACGATACCTAGAAGCATTGCGAGCACCGATACGTGCAGTGTTACAAAGGCCCCGTTCAGTAACTCAGGCATATTCTGGAACACGATGTTCCAGTGAAATTCATATTCCATACCTTGGCCACTTGCTGTGGTGGAAGAGAGGTCTGGTCAGAGCCCTGTCAAGGCGCTGGTCAGAGTTCGAAGCCGTTACGCAACGGTATTTATGAAAAGGTATTTGCGCCTGGCCTGTCGTTGTCGATAGATGAGTGATATGGACAGCCGCCTGATTGGCGGCCGTCCATATGATCATTACTTGTTGTCTCTCAAGGATTGGATCAGATCAGCAGGAGCATCTGAACCGAAGTACGTGTTGTAAGCCTTATTCATATTGCCATCGCGAATCTGGCGCACCAGGAACAGGTTCAGGTAGTTGATCCAGGCGGTTTCACTTCTTTTTGCGATCATACCTACTACGTCGTCATAGTTGGGTACGAACGGTCCTGCAGCAAAATCCTTGAACTCTGCGCTTTGCAGCTTGGTCGCGATATTGGTGTTGGTTGAGATGATTGCGTCCACTTTTCCCTGATACAAACCCAGGAATGCATCGTTTTCAGATTTGAATGCTGTGTAGTTGTCGGTTCCCCAGCCTTTTTTCTCGGCGTAGGCGAGGTATTCAGTTTCGTAGGTAGTGCCCAGTGCAGCACCGACTTTCATATTCTTGAGGTCATCAAACGACTCGATTTGCTTTTTCTTCGGGGCAATGACCTGGAATTTGAAGACGAAGTACGGATAGGTAAACCCAACGGTTTTTGCGCGTTCTAAAGTGTCGGATGTAGAGCCGATAACGACATCGGTTTTCCCGGAAATCAGGGATGGGATTCGGTCACCCCAGGTAAGATTGAGTACATTCACGTCCACACCGAGGACCTCGGCCAGATCGTTACAATACTCTACGTCAAAACCCGCAGGATTATTGTCAGCATCAAAATAGCCCATCGGTGGGAAGTCGAGGACCACACCACAGTTCAATGTGCCTCGTTGAATCACGGTGTCAAGCTGATCGGCTGTCGCATTCACGGAAGTGAACGCGAGGCAAGCAAGTACTGCTGTTGCTAATTTACGCATCATAGATTGTCTCTCTTGTTCTCTTTTTGGGTCATAAGTTACAAAACTTACATGAATTGAGAGTGTACATAAAAAGTGTAGCTCAGATTTGGTAGTGAAAATCACTAAAAAGCACGATTAAACAGTCCAATGGACCTTTGTTGTCCGCCTTAAAAGGAATTATAGGCAAAAATAACGGTCGTTTAGTCAAAAGTGCCATGGTTAACATTCGGACAAGAACTGGGACAGATTTATTTTTGGATGGTCAGGGACGATAGTCAACGCGGGTGACACAGTCTGCGGAGCGCTGTCCTTTGTGGTCCGCTGACTGCCTATTTATTCTGCAGCATCTGCTTCGCCTTTGGTTTCATGCTCAGTTCCCGGCGCATGCTCGGGTGGGGAGTAAGTTGTGTAGAGCTTGAGCATCCCACTACCGGTATTGCGGAAGTTGTGAAATGTTCCCGACGGCACGATGCTCACGTCGCCGGCCCTCACCGGAACTTTGACGTCGTCGATGGTAGCTTCGCCATCTCCCTCTACAAAGTAGAGCAATTGATCATGGCCTTCGTGAACTTCACCGCCGATCTCACCGCCTTCGGGAATGGCCATCAGAACCAGCTGAGTGTTGTTTCCTGTCCAAAGCACCTGACGGAACTCGTCGTTTTGTTTTGCGATTTCAATAATGGGCAGTGTCGTTTTTCGAACTTCTTTCATCGTACGATCTCCAGTTGTGATCATGGTGTGGAGCCTTGGATTCTAGTCCGGTCCTTGCCTACCAACCTGACCTTGCTCGAATTTAGAGTGGGTGCCGTCGCAGAAGGGTTGATCGCTGGAACGGCCACAGGCGCAGAACATGAACTTTTTGCCTGCTTCCAACGTGACTTTTTTGGGCTTGTTATCTGCAACGATGGGATTGCTCATGGATCAGCTCGTTATTGTTGGTGAAATTTACGGTTCTGGCGTCGATGCGGATTGGCCTGCTAAGTTTAGCAGGCATCCTTTGATGCGCCCGGGGCGCCTGGGTTCGCGATCAGGACGACGGCCATTGGCAAGATCAGCAGACCCTGTTGTAGAAAGGATTAGCCCAGATATGCAAGCAGCTGGTCCAGCGACAATGGTTTGGAATAGAAATACCCCTGGCCATAGTCACAACCCATTCCACTGACCCCGGTCCTCTTCTTCGTTGCAATAGTGCCCTTCGCGACCGGACAGCAGATGTTGTTATCACAAGCTATGACGAAGCGTAAACGATATCGTGTCCCTTATGCTTACATTTGGTAACATCTGACTTGAAGTAATTGCCGAATCGGGCCTGCCCGCAGAATTCAGAAGGAAATGGAGATCCGTGTTTTGAATACACCAGGGAATGAGCTCACCCCTATAGTGACTCGGTTTCTATGAAGCGGCATCCCTCATTCGTGGTGATTCTGCTGGCGTTGGTTGGTTTGGGGTTTTTTGCCGCTCTCAGCCGTGACTTGTACCTGGAGGAAAATAAAAGTATCACCGCAGAGTTTCGTGCGGATGTAACCCAGCTTGCTACCGCCTTTGAACGGGAAGTGTTGCTGAACCTCGAACTCCTGTTTGCCTTGAAGACGTCGGTGGGCATGATGCCGGAAATGGATGCCGAGCTTTTTGACAAGCTGACCCGGCAGGTACTTGAGCGCTCTAAGGCCATCCAGGCGTTTTCCTGGGCCCCGCTGGTCAGACAGGAAGACCGGGCCGAGTTTGAGCAACGGCAGCAGGGTTGGTATCCCGGGTTTGTGTTGACTGAGGTGTCGTCAACCGCAACCGCAACCGCAACCGCAACCGCCAGGCCAGTGGAAAAACAGCCCTGGCTCGTTCCTGTGCAGTACATCCAGCCCATTACGGACAACAGGGCTGCGATCGGTTTTGATTTGACAAGCGAGGATAGTCGGCGAGTGGCCCTGGTGACTGCCAGAGAGACCGGACGAATGGTCGCGACAGCGGCTATTAATCTGGTACAGGAGCAGGACGACCAGAAAGGCCTGCTGGTTTTCGCGCCTTTGTACAGTGGGTCCTCCGATACCACTGCGGAGGACAGGGCTGTGCGCCATTATGGTTTTCTGACCGGGGTGTTTCGGGTGGGGGCGCTGGTTAACCAGTCGATTCCGATGGCCGTTGACAGCAACATCCTCATCCAGGTTGTGGATCGCACCGAGGGAGATCACGATGTGATGTACAGCACTGGCCGCTCCAGCGATTCGCACTGGCTGAGAGGCCTGGTTTACGAAATACCCATTGCGCCCGTGGCTGGCCGACATTGGATCGTTCAGGCCATGCCCTCAAAGGCGTTTGTGAGTGCCAGGCGCGGTCATCTCCCGGCACTTGTCATCGGCTTCGGTTTTGCCTTCATCGCTTTGCTGGTGTTCTTTGCGGTGACAAGCCTGCGGCAGAACGCCGAACTGAATGCGACCAAGCGTGCGCTGGAGAAAATTTCCCTGACCGATGCCCTGACGGGGCTTGCCAATCGCCGACATTTTGATCTTTATCTTGAGCAGGAGTGGTTGAGGGCTTTACGTCAGAGCCAGCCGATTTCGATGGTTATGGTGGATATTGATTACTTTAAGGCATTTAATGATGCGTATGGTCACCCGGGCGGTGATTATTGTCTGAAACAGGTTGCGCAGGTATTGGAACAGGTGGTGCGACGGCCCACCGATCTGGTGGCTCGTTATGGCGGTGAAGAGTTTGCTCTGGTGCTGCCGAACACCGAGGATGCTGCCGCGGTCGCTGAGGCCTGCCGGGTCGCCATTCAGATGCTCGGCATTGTTCATGAATTCTCAGAGGTGGCGCCGGTAATTACCATCAGCGCCGGTGTATGTAGCCTGATTCCGACCAGTAAAATGTTACCTGAATCACTGATACAGCAAGCAGATAATGCACTTTACAAAGCCAAGGAAACCGGGCGTAATCGAGTATCGCAGGCGGCTGGCTAAAAAAACTGTCGAAGGCTGACGATTAGGCGATCCCGGCCTTCAAACTGACCAAACAGGCCGCGCTCGTTGCCGCGAAATGACTCGAATTTCAGTTCAAGCTCTGTGTCTGTGCGGTAGTCATAGGTTGCGGCTGCTGACATCAGCCGATCCCCGGTGTTCAGTGAGCTGTTCATGCGCAATTCCACACTGATGGTTTCATAGTTGAAGCTTCTGCGAACCACCGCCGTTGCAATTCTGTCCTGGGCCGGGCGTACCAGGGTGTCAGGCGCATTCTTGATGTTGTCGAATAGCACCTGCAGATTGATGAACAGGTCCAGCGGTGCAAAAACATCAGCGCCCAGCGCCAGTGTTGCCTGATCCAGATCGTCGGTGTCCAGCTCGGTCGCGGAGCGGGTGTTGAATGTGCGGCCTGGTTGCCAGGCACCTTCTGCCCGCAGTGCCACCGATCCGATGGCCATATCCGCACTTAACCCCAGCAGGTTTCGTCGTTCGTAGTGCCGCTCCAGTACCGGTGCACTATCAACGATCGCGATGCGCCCCAGCGGTTGGTGTTCCATGCCGGAATAGGCCATGGCACTGACGCCAACGGAGCCGAAAAAGCGCGAAACCTGTAGCCCGGCAGCCGTTTCTTTAAACCAGTCCTGCTCGCGAACGGTGGTCATTTGCGGCGCACTTTGGCCGGGCTTCGCACCGTATCGAAATCGTGGGGCCGTTAGTTGGAACCACGCCTCCTCATCGGGTATTTGGTGCCCGGTGGCATCCGGAATCAGGGCAAACTCGACGCGCCAATCGTCTATGGTGCTGTCAACATAGGCACTCCATAACCCAATGCGCGCATGGCCGGCGTCCTCAAGAATGAATTCCCGGAAGCTTTGCGGATTCATTACGTCCAGTACCTTCAAGCCATCGAGCCGTCCCCACACAATCTGCTGCTTTCCGAACCGGGCGATGCCATTGTCCAGTTCGAACTCGACATAGGCATCACGTAATTCCAGTGTGCCGGCAGTGCCGAGAGTCACCGGTTTGGAAAATTCCGAGTAGGTGTCGAGGGAGGGTTTGCCAGGCTCCAGTTCGTCTACCGAATCCAGACGGGCACGAGCAGACAGCTCGAGCCGGGTTCGGGGCGATAACGAGAAGGTAGACGAAGGTTCAAGCTCAAGGTAGCCGTGAACGGATTCCCCCGCTTCCGTGCCGTAGCCATAAGACAGGCGGGCAGGCAGTTGCCAGTCGGTCAGTTCAGCGGCACACGCTGTGTTCACGCCCAACAGGCTTGCGATTAGAAAGCAATGTCTAAAGGTCATAAGTTTATTTCAGCACAGAGGATGGCAGGCCACGTGTCAGGCCGCTGGGCTGGAAGATGTTGCCGGGCAGGGTGTCAGGGTGGCTGACATCGCGCAAAGCGAACACCGTGCTATGGCCAGTCTGATGGTTGGTGGCCTCGATTCTGGTTGCCGTTACGATGCCATCGATGGTTTCTACCCGATGAACATTGATGGTTTTCAGCGGCTCACGATCCGGATCCTGGAAGTCCACTTTGACTGGCATCCAGGTGGTTTCGTCAACCAGCGCCTCAAACGCGCCGTAGCCTAACTGGCGGGCGATATCCTCATTCCTGGGGGTGCCGGCAATGACGTGCAGCTTCTTGCCGTCCAGAGTTTCAGTGCCCCGGTATTCAAAGTCATAGTCGTCCATATTGAATTTGAGTTCTGACTGAATGTCTTCGTAGGTGAAGTCGGTACCCAGAAAGTAATCCCCCCGTGCCGACGCGGGCAGGCGCCTTGCCCTGCGCGTTGCCGGGACGAATAGCCAGCGGTCATCATCACGATCGGCGCTGTGAAAGTCATGACTAAGAAAGGACACCCCTTCTACGGAGCGTGGTTCCAGATAGCTGATGCGGGTCAGACGCGCCCCTTCCTGCTTCAGTTTTAATACCAGCGCCTGACGCTCCCGCGTTTGGTCGCGACGGTCAGTGAGCGTGATGTCCAGAATGCGTCGGGCGGCGTCGCCTTCCTGCCGGTCTGCGACATGCTGCGCAATGGTATTGCCATCGTATGCCTCTGCCGCATGCGCAGTGTTGGGATAGGCAATTACGCCAATCACAATGGCCAGCACTGCGGTGGTGGCCGCTGCTGCCAGGGCGACTCGGTGGGCTGAGCGGCCCAAGGCGAACAGCGCGGGCACCAGAAGCAGGGCCGCCAGGAAGCTGGTGAATGTAGCCACGGCAATCAGCCCACCAAAGCGCTGCAGTGTTGGCAGTTCGCTGAGGGTTAATACGGCGAATCCCAGACCCAGCGCCGCAGAGTTGAAGAAACACGCCCGCGCGACAGGAGGAAGGGCGTGATCCACGGCGGCAATGACGTCGCCGTTATGCAGTCGTAAGGCTTCTCTTAGTTTGTCGACCAGATGAATCGCAAAATCGACGCCCACGCCCAGAGCAATCGCCGCAAACATGGAGGTTGCCGGTTCCAGATACACGCCGGTGTAGCCCATGCAGGCATACAGCACCAATAACGCGAAACACACAGGAACGATCGATGCAAAACCTGACGCAAGAGAGCGGAACATGAGCGTTGCTGCAATGAATACCAGCAACAGTGAGACCGCAACGCCGGTCAGGTGATTTTCCTGCAGGCTTTTCATCCAGTGGTAGGTGGTGTTTACATCACCCCCAAGGGCTGCCGTGAAACCCGGTTCATTGAACTGTTGGTCAATGTATTGCTGAATGGCTTCCACCGTTTGCCGGTTCTTGCTGAAGTGGGGTTCATTCATGGCGACTCTGACAAGCGCCTTCTGATAAAGCGTATCGATGTCTTCTTCAAGCCCTGTCGGGTCGCCGGACACTTCGTAGATCAGAAGATATTGGGCTATGGCGTTGTCGCTGTCTGGCAGCAGGCGTTCTTCGCTGGCCGGCAACTCTTCAATGGCTTTATGTAACTGGCTGATATAGTCAGTGATTGCGACCGTCTTCTGAACATGGGGTTGTTGTTCCGCGAAGGTCTGCAGGTCAACGATTTTCTGCATTCTTCCCACATCCATCAGCCCGTCTGTTTCATCGGCCTCCACCAGGATATTGAGAAAGGCAGTACCCGCGAAGGTGTCGTTGATCAGTTCATCAGCAATCCGGATGTCTGCGTCGGGTTTGAAGTTGTCGACCTGGGAGCGGTCAAACGTCACCTTCATGGCACCATTGGCCGCGATCAGGACCAACACCAGAAAAATGCCGAGCACCAGTTTGTAGCGCGCGGCCGCAAAGGCACCGCAGTGTGCGAGGAACCGGCCGGTTCCGCTGGGACGGTTCTGCTTCCAGTTATCGAAGGATGGGCTGGGTGCGGGTTTCAGCAGCACCAGAAGGTTTGGCAGCGCGAATACAGAGAACAACCAGGCCAGAAACACGCCCAGCGCCGCAAACCAGGCAAAGGCGGTGATCGGCGGCATGATCGAAACCACAGCAATGCCGATAAAACCGGCGATGGTGGTCAGTGTGGTCAGGGTGACCGGGCGCATCATTTCAACCATGGCCTTGACCACCAGTTCGCGCACGGGTGCCTCGGGCTGCTGCGCCCGTAGCTGATAATAGGCCGACAGAATATGAATGGCATCCGCCACGGCGATGGCGATAATGATGACTGGCAGGGCATTGGTGATGGCGTAGTAAGGCACATTCGCCCAGGCCATTATCCCCATAGCGCCGCCTGTGGCACCCAGTACCACAAAAATCGGGCCGGGCAGGGCACCAAACCGGCGGAATGCGATAAAGATGAAACTGATCACCAGCACGAAGACAAACGGCTGCATGCGACGGGCGTCATGATCTATGTAGGCACTCATCAGGCCGCTGACCGCACCGGGCCCGGCGACATGGAACTCGAAATGCGGTCCATCAGACTGTGCATCAAGATCGGCGATGATGCCTTGAATGGCATCGTAGGTCGCTTTCGCCTCGTAGATATCCCGCATCTCAGCCATCACGATGGCGGCAGTGGCCTCTGGATTGACCAGAGTCCCCTGATGCTGCGGCATGTTTTGCCAGCGCGCGAAGGCATCCTGTGCATCGGCCTCACTCAGGCTGCCATAGGGTACGTATTCATCGACCAGAACCGCACCGTCGTCACCGCGAATCGACGATTTGGTCGCGAGGCTGGAAACCCGGTCATCGCGGATATTGTCCAGATCCGCGATCTGCTCTGACAGTTGCTCCAGTGCTGCCAGAGCGTCGGGCTGGAAGACAGTGCTGCCATCCTGGCTGATCATGGCCACCGCAACGGTGTCGGTAAGGCCAAAGGTTTTGGTGATGTCCTGATCGGTAATCCGTGAGGGGTGGTCAGACGGGATGAAGGCCTTAACCGAGGTGTCCTTCACGATGGTCAACAGACCCGCGGCCGTTCCCAGCAACAGCATCACTGAAACGAGGACAACAAGCAGGGGGTTGCGAGTGATTTGCCAAAAAAACAATTCGGCCTTTGAGCGCTTGAGCATCATACTTCCTTGTAGTGGGTGTTTCTTTTCCTGACGTCCATTTTTTCCAGATCCAGAGCTTGATAGCTCAGCCTGCCGCCCTTGAGCAGTAGCCATTCATTGGCGTGATCCTGAAGTATCCGGGAAACAGCTTTTGACGAGATCAGAGTATCTGGTGCGCCACTTGAACGGGCATGCGAATACGACCTGTATCAGGCGCAGATAGGGGTTCATCGTTTGTGACGTCCTTGCCATTATAAATTGCGGATTCGTCCCTGAAAGGCATAACACTTCCGAGACAGAGAAAGGGGGCAGCTATCCGTAGGCACCCCGCTTTTTGACCGGCACAAGGTATGGGAAATGAGTCGGTAAAGCAACTCATCTTAAGAAGAATGCGGAACAGATTTATGTTCCAGTACCGAGGACCTTCTTGACCGTCAGGCCTTGCACCAATATGGAAAACACCACGACCACGTAGGCCATTGGCAGGATCAGGTCGCGCTCCGGGCCTATCGGTAACGACAGGGCCAGGGCTACCGAAATACCGCCTTTCAGGCCGCCCCAGGTCAGCGCTTTTATCGCGTTCGGTGTGAATTCCCTGAAGGGTTTTAACGCCATAACCGGTATGCCCACAGCGACGAACCTCGCCAGCAGTCCAAGTGGAATGGCGGCAAGTCCGGCCCAAAGCGCGGGAAGCTCAAACGTGATGATCAGCAGCTCAAGACCAATCAACAGAAATAACACGGCGTTCAACACTTCGTCGACCAATTCCCAAAAGGTATCGACCTGTTGCTCTGTCTTCTTCGACATGGCAAATTCGCGTCCCTGATTGCCAATCATCAAGCCTGCGACCACCACCGCAAGCGGGCCAGACATGTGCAATCGACTTGCCAGGGCATAACCCCCGGCAACGAGGGCCACGGTGATGAGAACTTCAACCTGATAGTTATCCAGGTGTTTGAGCATGTGATAGCCCAGCAGTCCCAACAGGAACCCCAGCACCAGACCACCGACGACTTCTTGCAGGAATAGAATGCCAATACTTTCGAAAGAGACCTCACGCTGGCCCGCGGCAATACCGAGAATCGCAATAAACATGACGACGGCAACGCCATCATTAAACAGCGATTCACCGGCAATCTTGGTGGTGAGGCTTGCCGGCACGTCCAGCGATTTCAGGATAGCCATTACCGCAACCGGATCGGTAGGCGCAACCACTGCACCAAACAGGAGGCAGTAGATGAATGGCAATGGACTACCCAGCCATGCCAGCACGTACCACATCGCCCCGCCCACCAGGAAGGTTGTGAGTAAAA
>Ga0307974_1000110_pt1 | contig 44194 bp, 42 predicted proteins | sample OrgLakmetagen784_FD_201812 | JGI IMG/M metagenome (GOLD analysis project Ga0307974, IMG submission 201812) | Saline water microbial communities from Organic Lake, Antarctica - #784 | ecosystem: Environmental > Aquatic > Non-marine Saline and Alkaline > Saline | place: Antarctica: Organic Lake... | reverse complement strand
GCGCCAAATTTACGGTTAAATTTCATTACAGAATATGCTTCTTCTGAACGGACACGAATAATATATTGTGCGTACTTATTAATCGAATTGATTTTCAATAGTTCTTCCAGACTATCAATTACATAGATATTTACATTGTTGTTCTTTGCAAAAAGAATATCCTCCGTGCTTTTGGTTGGATTTGCAAAAATAATATCGGATTGGTTGGATATATCTTTCACCATTTCTATTTCATATTTACTAGCACAATCAAATCCTATATTGTTGCCATAGTTGGATAGAAATGTGAGAAATTGTTTATTTGGAAACGATTTAACTGCATAATACGGTTTAATATAAGGTATGTATTTGAACCACGATTCAATAATTTTTTCAGTATAATCATAATTCAATTTTGCAACGCTTCTATATTGACATCCGCATTTAATCAAGGTTGATAACATACTTGATATGATGGTTCATGTTTCATTTATATTGTTTACTAGATGAATATCTATGTTAATAATATATTATATAATATACATAATGAATACTGAAAAATCATTTCATTTATGTGGTTGTTCTAAGTGTAAACATACGTTAAAAGAATCTACTATAACAGATACTACCTTGCAAACAACCACATCCGTATACAAAAATACGCAACTATATCCAGATAATAAAATGGTTAGTAGTTATTGGCAGGAAATTACGTACACCGATAATGATTTTGAAAATGCTATATTATGGGGAACTAAATGGACGAATTTACCGTCTAATAAGTTGACCTATACTATAAACCTTGGTGGTGCAACAGATGTATTTATACCTGGTATCGGTAGTGTTGGGTTAGTTCGGGTGAGTCAAACAATAATAGATTCGGTAAATATAATGATGAATGACCTTACAACATTTACCAATTTACAAGTTCAGAATGTGGGTTCTAATGTAGAGAATGCTTTTATTTCTATAAATTTTTTAGATGCAGATACTAATACATTTAATTTCCTCGGTATAGCAATGCCGCCTGTGAATAAAAATGACGTGTATTATCCAATAGAATCATTATATACAAATTTAACTGACTCATTTTGGGCTTCAGGGAATACATATATGTCATATAAATCATCCACAGAAGCTTCTTATGCGAAGGGTGGATTCTGGTATGATGTTATGTTACATGAATTAGGGCATTCGTTAGGATTAGCACACCCTCACGATATAGGTGGAAATTCTATTATTATGGCTGGCGTTGCAAGTGCATTTGGGGATTATACTGCTAATCTGCAACCAATCACTTGTATGTCGTACAATGATACACAAAGTCCAATTTTACAAGAAACTATTAATGGACTCACTACAGGATATATGGGGACATTTGGACCTTTAGATATTCAAGCATTACAATATATGTATGGGGTAAATCCTAATTTTAATAACGGAAATACCACATATACTTTATCCAATAATACAGGGAATAAATATTGGTCTAGTATATATGATACTGGTGGTATAGATACTATAGATGCGTCTCAATCTGATTCTAACACAATTATAGACATTCAAAATAGTACTTTACAAAATAATACAAATTATGCTGGTGTTAAATTTTCTTATAATAATTTTGGAGGGATAACCATCACCAAATCTAGTGGTACTATTGAAAATGTGATAGGTAGTGCATATGATGATATTATAATAGGAAATAATGATAATAATGAATTTGATTTATCAGGAAGCGGAAATGATACGGTAGACGGAAAATATGGCATGGACACAGTAATTTTAACAAATATGCGTTATTCAGATATTACGTTTCAACTGAACTCTGATACAGGGGTTATTCGTATTACAAATAATAATACTCTTGATAAAATACATTTGGTAAATATAGAAAAAATTATATTCTCTGATAAAGAGATACTAATTGCAAATGATATAATTGAAATGGGGTCTACTCAATTAAATAATACACCAATTACCATTACTTTAAAGAGCCATTTTATTAACCCTGTAGTGTGTTGCGGTGACCCAACTTTATTCGGTAGGGACCCGTGTACTGTTAGAATTACTAATATATTCTCTAATGCATTTACTATGTTTTTACAAGAATCTCCAGAACGGGATGGGAAACACACGTATGAAAAGGTATCTTGGATTGTAGGTGAGAGAGGTACATGGATGATAGATAATGAAAAGCAGGTTGTTTTTGATAATTATAATTCTAATAAAACTACAAGAAACGGGTTTGTTAAAAATACATTTACTAAACCTTTTCAATCTATGCCTATTGTTATTTCACAAGTCGCTAGTTTCAAAGGGAGAGATTTTGTTTTAACAAGAACAAAAAATATTAATCAAACCAGTTTTCAATGTTCTATGCAAGAAGCAGAAATATTAGATAATTTACATACGAAAGAAAGAATAGATTGGTGTGCTTTTTCATCGGGTACATATAGGTTTAATGGTAAAAAGTTTGAATGTGGTATAGTAAAGAATGTGAATCATAATTCTAAAACGGTTTCTTTTACAAAAGATTTTTTTACAAAACAACCTAATTTATTAACAAGATGTTCTACCTACAACGGGTCGGACCCAGCAAATACCAGAATTGAACAAACGTTATCTTTATCTTTTAATGTACGCATTCAAGAAGAAACATCCAGAGATGCTGAAACAAAGCATGTAAATGAAAATGTCAGTTATATAGCGGTAGAAGAGGAATAATGTATTTCTTTTTGTTCTTATACAATCATTTTACTATCATTATTTTCATTAATAAATATAACCCTAAAAGACCGAGGGAACTGTAATACAGTTGTACTACTATATCTGAAGGCATTTTTCCTTTTTTTTCAATTTTAGAAAATGCTTCTTTACAAGTTGCATTTGTAATAGGGTTTTTTCCATTCTTAAACCAACAAGGGTTCATATTCTGGATATCGGCAGTTGCTAAATATTGTGTATCTGTAGAACTAACGTTATTTGTATCTATAACTTCCATCGTTTGTTGTTGACAATCCGGTTCACTCCCAAGCATAAATGCTTGAAAAATTTGGAGCGGGTTCAAGTCTTCCATGTCGCTCAACACGCCTGGAACTAACCCTTTAAAAGCTGAAAATGATTCTCCAGTCATGCTAGATATTATGGGTATAGTACCATCTGGTACATTATTTATATAAAGTGACCGCGTTACCGCTTCTCCTGTAGCAACATCTTTACATTGTGCTCCAGTTTGAATAAAATATTTGTTACCTAAAGGATTACCTGTAGCCGATGCTTTTCCGCCACCACTAACAAGCACTTCTGTATATGCTAACAGACCTCCAATATTTGTCGCGATTTTATCGCCGTCTGAACCCATACCCATATCGCTAGGGGAATTGATATATTTGTAGTATGGGTAATCTGGACCTAAAATATCTTCTTCTAATTTAGAAAGGTCAGTTAAAGCACTACTAAAAAAATCACTCATTTTACTATGTAATGATATTTTTTTATGATGATACCGTTGCATCTGCATTTCCCGTATTAGTTAAATCTTGTGTAGTTTGCTGATCTGGGATGGAATCTGTTCCGGTATTTTGTATACTGGTGTTTAAAGATTGAATAGCAGAAGAATTTGATTCTAATTGTTCATTCATAGCATCTAATTGTGTTTTAAGGTCAGTAATTGTATCTATTTGACCCTTAAGATACGCTATATTAGCTGCATTTATTTTGGCTAGATAGAGAGGATCTTCGTCCAAGTCAGGGTCTTGATACGTAGTAGTTTGTTCTCCTGTAGCTCCTTCTATTAATTTACAGGAACACCATTTGTTTACATTATACAATATTAACGCGGTTAATAATACAATCATTATATATATCAGGATGGTTTCCATTATATATAATGAATACTAATTATTTTAATACTAATTATTTTAATACTAATTATTTTAATACTAATTATTTTAATAGTGGCATTATATATATGAGTGATATAAGACAACCATATATATCTTGGAAAGGTCACGCGACAACTGCATCTACAACAAGTTGGTCAAGACCGCTTACGAACAGTACCATTATCACAGAACCCAGTGCAGCAATAGCCAATATGAAAGGAGGACAAGCATCTAGATCTACAAACCGTGGCTCTTGGACGAGAACTAGACCGATAAAACACTGGCGTAAACATTTACAGCCTGAAAATACTTCAGGATACAGCAGGTCTGCAATATCAATCCAAGACCAGCCTGGAAGTAATAATGTAATGGAGGGCAATTGCTGCTCTGAAACTGAACCAGGGAACGTATTACAAATTGACATCTCTCCAATACAATCATCCACAACTCCCCATACAGAAACCTTACTAGGACCTAATTATAGTAGAATTTGCATATCATGCAATAATAGAATTAAACCAACTGCAGGATTAAATACTGTACCGATTAATTCACAAAATCCTTCTATCGTAAACGGTATCCCGCCTACTCAAAGATATAATTTTGATACAAAATCTTATCTGCGTTCTAGAAATAAAAATTTTAATTCCAACATAAATGGCAACATGAAAGACGATATCGTCTATTCATCTATATCACCAAACGGATGTTGTGTGGTTCCATTACCTTATACAAACGATAATAATGGCCCTCAGGTGCGTTCGTCTATGATCGTTACAGATTCTAATTGTAGTACGAATACGTGTGCGGATGTTATTGTGAAACCAAATAACCAAAAATACTTTCAACAAGGAGGGGTTTCGTCATCTTCTAGATTAAACAGACTGAAATATAATACTATTACATCGAATGCAAATTCTTTTACAACTGCATGGGGTGCAAGCGCAGCAAGTGCAGGAAAATATTCTGAAAATGGGAACGGTCCTTATTTTATTAAAAACAAAAATAATGTATGCAATCCAATAAAACCACTTCATTGTGTTTAGATAACTCTAAGGCACAATATAATCCACTTATACCACCCCCTATTATACCAATCAACATTATATTTTAATAATACATTTTATATTTCTTGTTTATTTAAGTGGTTTTATTATGTGTTCCATGTCAGTAATCTGTGTTATAATTAACGGTTTTTTGCGTATAATTTAAACCATTTTAGTGGTTATTTTATTTTCGTCTTCTTTTATTAAAATATTTATTAAACCAGGATTTTCATTAATAGTTTTAACTATGAGACCCTTATTTAGATAAAAAACATAGAATAATGCTTTATCATTTTATTCCAAGTGTAAAATGTCTGGTTTAATATCCATATTTTCTATGTATTTTTCAGTTTCATTTTGGTATCTCTATTTAATTTTTCTATAGCGGTTGAACGCAAAGCATTCGCTTTATTTCTTATTTTTTTTGTAGAAGGTATCATACTACTAGCGGTTGAACGCAAAGCATTTGCTTTCTTTGTTATTTGATTTGTATTCATACTACCCCCCCTCTAAGAGTTCTTTTTTTATGTTTTAATTTACGCATAGTCTTTTTCCGTCTTTTACTTTTGTTCATATATATAATAACTTATTAATTTTTCCTGGTAAAGAATGTCCAAACATAATCATATATAACAATACTAAACCTCCTAAAAATATACTTCGTGTTTCAGCGACCATCGACGTTTGTTTTAATACAAATATCATAAATACATATAAAACTAAAGCAATCACTACCGAGTGTATAACCATCATCAATGGACGTTCCATTATATATATGAATTATATTTTAATTCATTATTTGGTTAATGGATTTTTTTACTTAATTTTTTAGGCTAATTGGTTGAGTCCAAAATATTGTTTATCATTTACAAAGAATTGTTGTCTTAAGCTTTTAACATTTAAAATGCCGATATTATAAAAAATTGAAATAATACTTATAAAAAATTGAAATAATACTTATAATTCAATAACTAGAAAAATGACCGAACTAATCCGTATTCCAAATATTGAAAAGTATATTCAGGAAATTATTAATGGAGAACTTATACTTACACCAAAAAAACAATATATGACAGAAAATGAACTTAATATGACTCAGATTACACACTCAACGATTGAAGGATGTATAATCAAAAAAGAAGAAGAAAATATATCAACCAATACGAGTTATCGGTCTGTTTTAGTTGATATATGGAAATCTATGCCAACCCAAAAAATATTACAAACTACTACATTTAATTTCAAATTAACAAAGGAAAATGGCGAAAAAGGTTATAAATGGTGCGATGATATTTGTATGTCATTTCAAAGCAAGGACGCGAGAGGAACAGTCAAAGAAATACTTAATATGGTTAAAGTAAATCAATTTACCATTGAGTTGTCAATTAAATTAGAAACAGGTAGAATCATTCATTTTAAAATAGAATAATCAGAATTTAAAATGTTAAAAGGTCTAAAAACAAAAATAATGTATGCAATCCGTTGAATATACTAAAAGATAGAACATACAAATGTTAATCTATGTTATTGGACGAAGGAAAAAAGGTATTCGTTGTATGTATGTATTTGTTATAAGGTAATTTATATTTTTGACACCAGTTAATACATTTGTTAATATGTATTTTTTTTAGATTTTCTAAACGTTCCTTAACATTATTATCCATTAGAGATAAAGTGGATGAAATACATTCTAACTGTCGTTGTCCGAGAATTGCATTAAATTCTTGTATAGAGCATATAAAATTATATGGAATATCAATATTTAAAAATCTATAAGGATATCGTCCTTCTGAAAAATTATTTATCACATTAAACATCGTATTAACTAATCGTTTACTGTCAGATAATTTAAAATTTTTACATATAATATATTTCTCGGAATTAGCACTTCTACTAGAGCGTGGCTTATAAATGTATACGTTTTGATATATAGTTGCAAGTATGTATAAAATGTCGATGGATGGCTGGGTATATGTATCAAACATTTTAATCATAAAGTTACCACCCTTCTTTTGACACGCTATAGCATACGCACACTGAGCGAATGTAAGTGATAGACTCATTTGTTCTTGATGATTATAGTCTATCGTAAAATCAAACCCACCGTCTCCTGTTACTATGTCACAACTTTGACTATGTTGTAAAAAACACTGCTTTAAATTTACAGGCTTCAACAAGTCCCCGTCTTTCGTATATCCAGACCAAATGGTTACATTATTATTTTTCATCAAAAAATCCTGACTTTTTTTCCAACCAGGTATTGTAGTTGTATTATTTTCATCTGTCAACGTCATACCAAAATATTTATCTTTTTTATTATTTCTATGATACGCAATAGCTTCAATAAAACCTCCAGGACCTTCCGCAAAATGAAAACTTTTACATTTTTCTTTCGGTAACTCTTGAAACAAATCCAATATATCACAAGTTTCTATCATTTTATAAAACGAACGAGAGATAGGTATCAGTTTACAAACTGATATTTTCGTGTTTGGAATATTGGAATGAATATATTCGTAAGAGTTTGTATATTTTTTAAATTTTCTCCATTCACTTTGTCTATCATCTATTTCACATTTAGCACCGTTAATATATTTAGCTAATGTTTTATTGATAATCGGTAGTATTTCTTCTAAAGGTTTTTTTTGTATTTCAATTATATTTGATATATCATCGTATAATGGTAATGCTGGTAGAGAATAATAACCCATAAATTATCATATAATATATTATTTAGGTACTTTCAGCTACTACATTAAGTTTCTTTTTTGGTTTGGGTGGTTTTTTTTCTTGAGGGTCAACTAATGTAAGTTTCTTTTTTGTTTTAGTAGGTTTTTTTTGAGCTTGTTCTTTCATTACTGATTCTACAATTTTACTAGCTTTATCACTTTCTTCTCGTTCATTTAATTCTTCTTGAATGGTTTGTCCCATTAAATTCATGGATACATTTTTTGCATCTACATTATAATTCTTTTTATAGACAAAATAATTATTCAAAAAGGATACTGTTTTCTCGTTATCTGTCATATCAAAAGCTGTTCCGTAATCGGATTTCATTTTAGGATTGCGCTTTATTTCATCTTCCATTCCTGCATATAAATCGCGAAATGTCCCTCTGCCTCCAGGTAATCCCAATACATTTGCTTCTTCAGATGTTATTAACGTAAATCCATAATTAATCATTAAAGTATCTAGATAGTCGAGATTTACTAAATATTCTCTAAACATTTTACCAATTGACTCCATATATACATCTATTGTGAATCCAACAGAAGTGGAGTCTGCTACGAATTCATCTCTATCATAACGTTTTATTACTTCCCACATTTTAATATCTCGATCTTTCAGTTGGATACTCTCATTCTGTTTTGTACCATTAAGCATATTGAACACGCGTTTACCGTCATAACAAGTCCCAATAAAATACCCACCTACTTTAGTCGTTTCGCTTACATTTCTTGCAAAATTATTCAACGTTGTTAAATTTTCAAACATATAATGAATTGCAAATTGAATAGATGATACGTCAAAACCTTGTTCTGCAATACCATAATGTTTATATACTCCTTTTCCTAACTCTGTTGCATTTTTAGCACCTTTTCCAAATACTGCATTTGTTATTTGTTTTCCTTTTTCAGTAAATATAGCACTCATGTCGCGAATATTCGCCGAACTGTTTCCTGCAACAAATAGCGCACTAGGCATTTGTTTGAATTGTTTTTTATAATTAAGATATCTAGCACACGCTCCTTTCATTCTATTTTCAATATTGTCTCTTGAAATATCAATACCGAACACAAATCCTAATTTTGCGGATATCCATTTTGTAAAATCGCCACCCATACCAACCGCATAATCTATAAGTGTATTTCCTGGTTTTGAAACCGATAAAATCAATTTTTTTTTAACATACAGATTGTGAAAATCCCTCAAAGCCCTGGTAACTGTTGATTTGGATACTCTATTGTAATATACGTCATCGTCGCTTACCATATCAGGGATATTTTGTCCGGTTGAAATCATCTCTTCTGTCACAGGATTATGTATAGAATGCCAGTTGCTATTCGCAACATGATAGGCATTCCCAAAATTTTTACCACCACTACGGAGGTCCGCTGTTTTATCATATCTTACACGTAAAGGTTCCCATCTCCATTTTTTTTCTTTTGTATCGTTGTATCGAAACTCTACAATAGTATTGTCTTCAATAACTTCTTTGTTCTCTGTAAACACTTCATTCGTTCCGCCTGGAGCAGACATCATTAGAAGATTACATATGCCTGCATCATCATCGTTAGGGTTTGTAGGAAAGAATTGTACTGGTCTATATCCCTCTTCATTATCTTTGTCGCCTACTATAGGAAGATTGTCTTCAATAACATTTAAACACGGGTTTGTATAACCATGAACTGCTTCATCAAAGCCTACTCTTAACACCGCAGTTTTGTATTGTGTCAGCTGCGTGGAGGTGGTAAGACCTGTACCAGTTTGAAATAAATTTTTAATATTTTCCTGTCCATCGGTTCCACGTTGAAACGTTACCATGAAATCAATTGTATTAAACTCTGGTGGTTTCCATTTAAACGACAAGTCCCACGTTATTTTACGAGGAGGTGTAGTTTCGCCAATCTTATTACTTCCAACCCCAGTAAGCATAGGTGTAAATATAAGTCCATCTGTTTCATACTCGAAAATACCATCCTTTATTCTTGTCATTAAATAGGAACAAGCTTGAAATATGCTTTGTGTGTCGGTACTAGTATAAAATGTTTTCACTTCAAATCTCATAGGAGAAGGTGTCCCTATGGCGTTAACTCCGTGAGGTTTAAGTTGCTGAAATACATCATTCAATAGTGGTAAACGGAAATTAGTAGGATCATCATTCACAACTCCCATAAACCCCAAAGTTCGGATGTCTTTTCCATTTACGAAATATACATCAAACGCCGCATACAAATTAATGAAATTACCTTCTTTATCGTGTAAAATATGCTCCCCATCTATAATAGAATTATAAAGAGCTTTGTTTTGTGTTTTAGATCCTGTAAATTGCACTTTCATGTTAGTATCTAATAAATATATGTTTCCATCGTTTGAAATTAAAATCAGTTTTCTTTCTCCATCTGCTTTTTCCGTTACGGTATATCCAGTACGTATGTTGGGTATATTTGCATCTTCATTTTCTTCTGAAATATTACTTACTTGCAAAGCAATAGAGGAAGGACCCAAAAAGTTCTTGGGGTAAACCCTCTGCCCCTCTTTATACTTGCTCCCCCATATTAGTTTCATATAGTCTTCCAGAACATCTTTTTGTACTGGATATGATACGGGATAATTTGTATTTTGATGACCTGATAAAATCAACATAATAGTTTTCTTTATGACAGACGCCAACTCCAAAGGAGTATTATATTTTGTCCCTATACCCACATCATAATTGTTTACTTCTATTTCAATCTCATATTTATCCTGTGAAGATTGCAACTTAGCATCCTTAAACGTGTAACTTCTTTCTGTATTACGACCTTTTCTTGCGGATTGTCGTACAATGCTCATATCTACTACAAATGGATAATCTGGATGCACCAAACTGTGACGATTTAAATATCTAAATTCTTTCTTACTATCTTTCCACGAGGTAACCATCGACCTTGCTAATTTGGTTTGTGTTAAATCTTTTTCTAAACTAAGCGTTGCTTTAAAATTATAATCAGTCGCGTCGTATGGTTCCGCAATATCGCCGTTTATCCGTTGAAAAGACTTTTGTATAAATTTTACTCTGCCATCTGTATAAATTTTATCAAGAGTATCCGATTTACAATATTCTGAAATAGTAGAAAGCCCGGATAGTTCCGCGCGCACATTAGATATCCGTGTAACCCCTGTTTTAGGATCAGTATATTCGCTGAATATACGAAGGTGATATTCAGAGTTTCTTAGTGTAAATCCTGCGGACATTAATCGTTTAATAACATCATCGTATTCTATTCTAGATACTGGTTTCATGCCTCTAGCGGTGCCGAACCGGATTTCCATTTCACTTGTTCCATCCCGTCCGCCTCTTTGTATATTATCTAAATATGTTTTGAGAATTCCATCAAGTGTTTGTTTGATGGGAGTGGTATTCGTCATGATATATATAGATAATATACTATAATATTTATGTCAATTTTTCAATTTTTATAACGATTGCATTATATAAATTTGTTTTTGTCAAAGGTTTCCCTGTTTCAGAAACCGTTTCTATTTGTAATTTTACAGCGATTTCTTGTACTTCTTTCGCTGTAAAAGAGCCAATACCTTTAATCTTCTTGTTCGTATTATTGATATGATACAAATCTTTTTTAATTTGTAAAATATTTGCATATTGGTCATTTAAATGCAAAATTAAATCGTTTTTTTTTCTTTCAATTAAAAAATAAGTTTCCCCATATGGAAATTCATAGTAAATTCTGTCGTGAATAAAAACAATCGATTTTTCGTACGCAATTGCTAGAGCGTGTAAAACATTCATAGTTATTTTCTTATTGGAAATAAGTTCGCTTTCAACATCTTGTATTTTCAACTTTACACTTTTTAACATTTTATCTTTTTCTCTGATTTTAGTAATACTTTCATATTTAAAATCATTTTCCGTTGTAAATATTTTTGACTGGATTTCGTTGTAACCGTCCACACCACATACAATTATATAAAAAGACCAAAATAATTTATCCTTTTGTGTGATAACGATATTATTTTTTATTTTTGGTGTTGTTTTTTGTATATTGTTAGACTTTAACCCGGTAGGCTTAGTATTCATATTTACATTTACATTTACATTACTAAGCCAATCATCTAGTCTTTCTTTCGTCAACATATGTGGTGTTAATTTAGACAGCATATGTGCGGGTTACTTCATGTATCTAGTATAGTATCTTTATTATCATTATAGTATTTATAATCCTTAAAGTATTTGTTTGCTATGACTTGCTTTTTTGCTTCAATTAAAGCAAGTGTTTTCTGCTGCTCTTTGACATATTCGCTATAATCATTCAAAGCATCAATTTCCTCCGCAGTTAGCAAAGAGAGATTAACAAAAGTTCCGTTTTGGTTTTCGTTTAAATGTGTATCTGAACTCGATTTTAAAATTCTCAATACTTCTACTTGGTGATGTTTACTCATACTTTCAATATATTCTTTGAGATTACGTAAATCTGCCATATATACTAATTCTAATAATAATAGTAATGTTTTTAATATCATTTTATTCTTTTATAACCAATTTTGTTTTTTTCTTAGGAGCATATTTTGCAGATTTATCTTCTATTAATTCCGCAATTACAGAAATGTATTTATCGTTTAATTCAAAACGCTGTCCTATCACACGAACTTTTATAGTATCATTTATTTTAACACTTGAGAAATATTGATTATTTATATGATGATCCCGTGCAACATATATAATGACTGGACTTGGTTGTTCGTCTGTTTCTGCTTTAATACCAGCAGATTCAGTTATATTTGTTGCGATACAATTAATATGCATACCCTCGACCGGACAACACACCAAGCACTCAATTACTACATCAAACATTACACTACTGTTAAATAGCTCACCGCTTGAGTAGCTTAATACTCTACAACTACCGGGTTTTACGTAACCTTCTACAATACAACGTCCTTCTATATCAAAACCAATTTTTTTCTCTAAAACTTCCTTGATGTTATCTCCAACATTAACAATTGGTATCATTAGACGTTTGGTTATCATCGTTGGTGCATATATACTAATCGTTGTATTTCTCTTTTTATTTGCATCACGTTTGGTTGCGGCAATAATCTTTGTGGATTCTGTGGTAACTGACATTGTATACTATTAGCGTATAATTTTAAATCTTTTCATTTTTTCATTTATCTTTTTTCATATCATTAATAATTAATGCTTCTGAAGGTTTTAGAAACCACCTTTTATTGTTCTCTCGCTGCAAATCATATTTTCTTAAAACAAATTCTTGGATAACACATAACTCATGTCTAGTTAATTTGCTTTTTGTGGTGTATTGGCTTTCTCCCAAATCGTTTAATATTTTTATCGATTTTGGTTTACTTGCTTGATCACATCTAGCTCCAGTATTTCTTTTTTGTTTCATATCTCGTATTTTAAAAACCATATAATCTTTTTTGAAATTATCCATAAATCCCACATATTCAGCCAATTTTTCGGATATAGGCAATATTTCACCAATTTTGGATGAAATCGCTTCTTTCAAATCTTCGTAATCTTGAGATTGTGCTATATCCCAGGTCCTAGAACTTTTTCCTGAAGTTACGATTAACTGTTGTTTCCCTATATTTTGAAGAAGTATCCCTGTTATTCCTGATGATGTTATTTCAATACTACGTATATACTCTCGTATTCTTTTTATAAATATATCATCATCATCTAACAATTCTAAATAATTTATTAATATTAAAAAATCATTAAAAAGTACAGATTCAACAATATGATTTATTATAAATTGTTCTAACATAGAACGTTCCCAACCTTCTTGTTCTAGTATAGGCAACACCACACTACAAAACGTGTACCAATCGTCCGTTCCAACATCAATAGATTGTGGAGTAATTGCGGTTTCAAAGTTTTCCCGCATTTTTTCTATTATTATTTTTCCCTGGTTTTTATTTTTAAATGATACATCATTTTGTTGTAAAACAATCGTTTCTGGGTCATTTATAGGCTCGAATAATAACTCAGAACGTTTGTATTCAATAGGAGTAGAACGGTCATAAATAGATATCTGTTTATTCTTTAATTCTAACGGTTGAAACAGATATAATTCTGCAATATTTACTAATCTTCCTGTACGTCCATACATATCAATCAGGTATTCATTTTTATCTTCTGTAAGCAAATTCAAAGCTGCATTTATTTGTAATAATGGATATTTTTTTACTGCGTTAATTATTTGAATCAATTGTTCTTTATCATAAAAAAATTTATCCTTAAATGCATCCCTAATACGCTGAACTATTTTATCATTATTCATCATAATAAAACTTTCATTATACGTGTCATATTTTATGTTATTGTCGTCAATTTTACTGTTTGGCATACACGTATAACTACATTTACTCATGTAATCGCACGTAGACGTGTAAGGTCGGTCGCCTACCGCGTAATTGATATTTTTACCAGATGAAAGCAGTTGACGAACCGTGGTATTCATTTCTTCTATTGTAAATCCTGTTTGGTCTGAATTTAACATACAGTCAACTGATATTTCTTTCAAAGCTCTACTTACTACACCTATTTGTAGCGATTTCAGTTCTGCTAGTCTATATACATACATATCTGCTGCTTCTTCTCTTGGTCTCAACAACAACGATCCATACAAGAATATTTGTACGTTTCTTTTTATAAAAGGTAAATCTTTATGACTGCACGTTCTTACCGCTCTTCCTATGATTTGTTCTATTCTGTTCATATTATACCAAGGTTCCAGAACATGAACTTGTCTTATAAACTTGAAATCCAACCCTTCAGAACCTGCTTGTGAGATTAATATCACTTTTACTTTTTTTCCATCTTTATTATCCAAATTGGTTGACAGTTTTAAATCACTAACATTATCTGGAGAGATTGCTTTATCGCCGGTTATCATTACATATGATGCCGTAGAAAAGTCTTTTGTTTCAGACATAGGTTTAAACGTAATGGCATCTACTTCTTCTGTTTTTGCTTCTTTAAATAACGAACGTCGTCCACCTGCCCTCCTCATTCCCATTTCTTCCAAAGCTAACGCAATCGGTATCAGTCCACCATCGATGTATTGCGAATAAATTAATATAACACCTTCAGAACTCTTTACAGAATCGCAAATATTTTTTATTTTACCACTATATTTTCCTATTTCTTCTGGAGAGAATATATTACCATAAATTGTGGATTTATATTCAAAATCCCCTCTAAATAAGGGTGTCATAGTTTCTTGAAATTGCATTATACGCGATAATCCATTTTTCCCTACTAGTTCTTTTGAATCCACCACCGTTTCGGAACCGTCTATCAATCTTGTATCAGGATAAATAATATTTAATGCTTCTAAAGGTCGTTGCAATAAAGTATAACCAAACCCCTCCATATTTTCAAAAGAAGGTAATAATGTGGACCCATCCTTTCCAATCATATCTTTTTTTAAGTTATCGATAATGACGTCATACCCAATTTGTTGTATCTCTCCTATAGGACTTGTATATAAATCCAATAGTTCTATAGGTCTAATAATATTCGTACCGTTCATTTGTATAACTGGCGGCTGCATTCCTATACTAGTTCTTTCTGGCTCAAACTCAGAAGGCCATATCCGGAAGGGAAATGTATATGGATTTTCACCTCTAACAAAGGAAACATATCCAGTTGCCTTTCTCATTAGTAATTCTTTACCTACTTCTTCTCCTTCTGAATTTACTTTGAATGACCCGTCTGCTTCAAATACATCTTTTGACTGAAATTGTGGTCGATTATCATTTGCATTTAATATGTTTAATAGCCATACTATTTCTTTGAAGCTATTATACATCGGTGTAGCGGATAAAAGAAGAAGTCGCATGTGTGGAACATTTTTAACTAATTTCATTAGTTCTACTGCCACGCGTTTATCTTTATTGTCTTCCGTCATACGTATATTGTGGACTTCATCTATTATTATTAATCTATTCTTAAAGACCTTGTTTGATTTTTGTTGTATCACCTTTTCTTGTTGACTACTTGAAAGTTCACTCGAAACACTAGTCTTTTTATTGATATAATTTGCAAATTCGATATATCCCATAAATACGTATGCGGTATTGATAATACGTTTTATTTGTGAGATTACTTTTTCTCTTGGTAATCCCTTAATATTCATAGGATTTATTTCACTTAAGAATTTGTTACCGGTGCACGCTCTTATATTCCATAAACCATCTGTCAATTGTAATTTTCTCTCGTCAAACAATTGTAAATAAAAGTTTTCTTGAACGTTTGGGGAAGCTACAATAATAATCCGCTGGGTTATACCCATTTGTTTAAGATAATTTCTCATTTCTTCAGAAACACTTATCGCCGTACAAGTCTTCCCACTACCCAACCCGTGGTACAATAATAACCCGTTATATGGGGTTTGAAAAGATAAAAAATTTCTCACAAACATTTGATGTGGTGCTAACTCAAATTCCGCGTTGCATAACTTATCAGATACTTCTTCAATCGTATCACTTAATGAAGGTTTCTCGTATCGTGTATCATAAAATTCTTTACGTTCTGTTATTTTTTTAGTGAAATTTGGGTCATCATATGTTGGATATAAATAAGAATATGTATCATCGTATATTTCAATTGGTGATGTAGCTGTTTTTTGTTTTCGTTTTTTGGTTATATTTTTCTTTCGACAATTATTTGTATTAGGTATTTTTGTATATCCATTCGGACATCGCTTCATCCCTTTTGGTATTGGGATAATATCTTCATTTTCTTCTAGAATGGACGTTTGTACGGGTATTGGGTCTTTTAATTCTATAATTTCAATTGGTTCTATCTTTTCCGGAGATGTAGCTGTTTTTTGTTTTCGTTTTTTGGTTATATTTTTCTTTCGACAATTATTTGTATTAGGTATTTTTGTATATCCATTCGGACATCGCTTCATCCCTTTTGGTATTGGGATAATATCTTCATTTTCTTCTAGAATGGACGTTTGTACGGGTATTGGGTCTTTTAATTCTATAATTTCACTTGCCATATATTATACACTATCTAGATATTCTATAATTTAATATCGTTGTATTAACTCTTGTTAGAATATCACTTTTTTCTAAATTATAATTCCTAAAATGGTGTAATGCATCTTTATAAGTCAACCATTTCATATCGCTTACTTCTGTTTTTTGAAATATTGGACTATCTAGTGGTTCTTGACACAAATTCGCTAGATAATAACAATGTTTATAAGACTTCAAATTAGACCCTGTAAACACTTCTTCAAAAGGCATTAAGTTTTGAATAATTTGAATACTGGATGACCTATAACCGGTTTCTTCAGAGAACTCTCTGATAGCACACGGTATATCTTTTTCTTGATAATTCCTTCTACCTTTTGGAAACCCCCATTCAGGTTCGTCCCATATATTTGGCGATTCATTCACAATGCTTTCTAATGTATAGAATTTATCTTTGTGCATTATTCCTGCTTTCAGTTTATTAAAATTGTCTCTAGAGGTTTTTTCCTCACCTCTGTATTGTATCCCCACATTTTCTCCCCATAATTGTCTCCATAACACATCAAAATCAAATTTCAATATACGTCTTTTTTCTTCATTCGTCATTACATTTACAATATTTTGAATATATTTCTTATCGTGTATATTATACTTCCCGCGCATAAAATCTACAAAACCTAATGTATCTTTTCTTCGTATTAAAAGATATAATATGTCGTTCGTCACGTCATCGTGTTTATATACAATTATACCAATACTTGTAATTGGTTTTTTACATTGATGAAATACATGTCCATTACCACCACAATTATTACAAAAATTAAAACTTCTCAACATTATAATGCATAATGTAGTGTATTTATATCTTTTAGAACTTATTCAAAAAAATTGAAATACACTCATATATAAGTATATGAATTATACAACAAGCCAACATTAACATGAACTCATCACTTCAAGTAAACGACTTATGCGACGATATCATTCGTGATATCTATTCCTTTGGATATCCAAACCACAGAGTATATATGAGAAACAATTGTGATTCAATTTCATCCACACATCACCCCATACAAGAGGTTATACAAGATGCGTGGGATGAAGAAGGAGGAGGAGAATGTATGAGTGAATTCATAAAATCACAATTTATTCCAACAGACATTTTGTATATGTTTCATTACTACAAAAAATGCAGGTGTTGTACTAGACACTCTTATTACAAACCAGATATTAAATGCCAACAATTCAATCCAAAACCAAATTATAATCCACATTATAATCGTGACTACACAGATGAATGTGCGTGCGTATGTAGACATATGTCAAGACATTTATATTCAGCTTATTATCGTTAGCATTACCAATCATACATTATTATTGTATTGTATCTTCCCAATAATACTATTTTAATTTTCTTTTTAATCGTCTGTTTATCATTTCTGTGTGCAACAATTCAATGGTTTGTATACTTGTATCTAGTAGTTCATTTATTTCTATGAAATAATATATACAATATTGATAACCAGAGTATTAAATGTGTATAATTCATAAAATATTAATGTAATAATAAATCAAAAACTACTATAGTTTATTAGTATGACTATATAGTATTGTGGTTAATTAAGCCAATTTTAATATATTATATGTTTAATGTCACTAGACCCTAAAATATGGGGACCACAATATTGGTTTGTATTGCACACAATAGCATTAACCTATTCTGAAACTCCGAATGAAGTCATCAAGAAAAAATACTATGATTTTTATCAGAATCTCCCTTTATTTTTGCCTGTAGAAGAAATTGGTAATAATTTCAGTAAATTTTTAGATAAATACCCGGTATCACCCTATTTAGAATCACGGCAGTCTCTTGTAAGATGGACACATTTTATACATAATAAAATCAATACCGCTCTAAACTTACCAACGATAAATCTTGAAGAAGCTCTTTCAGAATATTACGAACAATATAAACCTAAGGAAGTAAAAGATCATCAGGAGAGAAGAAGAAGAGAGAAAATAGCATTTTGTATCATTTTAACTGGTATTCTGGTTGCTGTTGGATATCTTTACAGGAAATAAGTATAATACTATATAATGCGTAACTCCAAAATCTAGTAATGTTAAACCAAATACCAAACGCATAGAAAGAGATAAACTCATAACACGTATATTGATTCTAGGTATTATAGCCTTGGGAATACATCTATACAAGAAATAAAATGTAAATTATATAATGATACTATATATGCCACATCGTTTAACAAGAAAATCGCGTTCGTATATTAACTCATCCGTAGACAAAGAATATGCGGGGGAAGTCGTTGCTGCAGGTGGATTTGGATGTGTGTTTAGACCGCCAATAAAGTGTCAAGACCCTGCGTTGAATGCTAAATTGCAAACTAGACCATACATCACTAAACTGTTGACTAAAAAAAACGCCAAGGAAGAAATGAAGGAAAATATAAAAATTTTACCTATAGTAAAACAAATTCCAAATTACAAAGATTATTTTTTATTAGACGATATATTTGAATGTGAGAATTTTGGACCCTTATCGGAAGAAGACAAAAAAGGATTTAATACAAAATGTGATTTAATGAATGATAAATTAGGAATCACCGCTAGCAATGTGAATGACCCGAGTTCTCTTAGTAAAATGAGTACTATTAATATTCCTGATGGAGGAGTAAGCATAAGTAGCGAAATGAAAATTATTGCTACTTTAATTAATAATAGAACCTCTACTAGTGCAATAAATTATGCTATAAAAATGTTCGGTTTACTAAACTGGGGGTTAATTGACACCTTAGAAAATGCGATTGTTCCTATGAATGCACTTGGATTACTACATTTAGATCTAAAAGGGGATAATATGTTAGTAAATACAGGATGGGATTCTCCAGAAAACATAAATAAGATGCCTAACATTACCGTGATTGATTGGGGGTTAGCAGGAGTAATAAATACAAATGTATCTGTGATACCTGAAGTGAAAAATCGTCCTTTGATGTTTAATTCTCCATTTTCAAATATTTTGTTTACGTTAATAACTAACGCACAAATAAGAAAGTATATTATAGAAAATTATCCACAAGAAAACAACCAAATTGTCCCCAAATCATTTTTAAAAACGATTGCATCTAAGTTATTGGAACATTCTGCAGAACGTATCGGCGAAGGTCATACAGGTTTTATATCTATGGTATTAGGAAGAATAAGAACACTTTCTGGGGCAAATTATGATACTAGTAATATGAGTTTTCGGAGAAAATGGTCAGTAAATGACATGTGTTTTAATAATGGAACGTTAGGATACAACTATCTTGTTGATTATATTGCCAAAGTACTTGATCGTTATTTAGAAGTTGCTCCCAACGGTATATCGCACGGTAGACGTTTCAATATGGAGAAATATTTTAATGAAGTGTACAAATATAATGTAGATGTATGGGGATTTTTAATGTCCTATGTAGATTTTTGTGTTTCTTTTAGTGATGTGGGAAAATTTCGTTCTATACCATTAAACGTTCACGTATCAGATATTTTATTTAAATATTGTTTCGGTGATACGTATGCTGCAGATAGAATACCAATAGACGAATTAGTGAAAGACCTCACATATTTATCCGTTGTATGCGGTGTACCTAAACCTACCTTAAAAAATAGAACTCCTATGCCAAATATGTCATCGAGCGTGAAAAGTGGACAATCTTCTTATGCTTCAAGCGCGAGGTCTTCGTTAAAGTCACGGTCTTCTACGTATATGGACCCACCGGCGGCGAGTAGAAGAAGTTCTTATTCGAATAGAGGGTTATCTGTGAAGAGCGGACAATCTATATCAAGTCGGTCTTCGCCAAGTGAAATACAACTAGCTGTTGGTAGAAAAAGATGTCCTCGAGGATATCGCATTATTGCCAACACGAATAGGTGTCGTAAAATACAAACAAAGACTAAAAAATCCAAGTAAAACTATACCTAGTATAAATAAAGTGAATTTAAACCAAATCTAGAAAATTTCTTGTTATAGTATAACATAACATGAAAGTAGAATTGCTTGTATTATTAATAACAGGATTCTTTGTAGTCAACACGTATTACGATGGAAAATATATAACTATACTTAAATCTTGGACAAAATATTATCAAATGGCAGGAATAGCTTTTGCGGGAATGTCTGCTTATTTATTTTTTAAAAAATATCCGTCAGATACACGAACATTATTATCCTCTGCAAGCGGAGTAATAAAATATTTACCTATCGATAAAAATACATCTGACGTATTGACTCCATTTCTACAAATGACGAAACAAAACACCAATGTAGACCAATCACAATACTCTACAAAATTAAGACAATCTGGAGGTTCCAATAAAAGATCTGTAAGTGAAACAAAAAAAAAATATGTTGCGTCGCAACAAGGTTGGTGTTGTGGAAATTGTAACAAAACGCTTCCAGCGTGGTTTGAAGTAGATCATACTGTTAGACTAGATAATGGTGGTACAAATAATATTGATAATTTGGTAGCTCTATGTAGAGATTGTCATGGACAGAAAACATCACTAGAAAATCTATAGTCTAGTATGTTATTTTGTATGGATATCTTATAATCATATATTATATGTTATCTAAAATAAAAGAATATTATCATGACGGTATGGCTGTAGTCATCACAAATCCAACATATTATATTCTAGCATCTATTGTTGAAATGATAATTTTGTTATTAATCATCTACAAATGGTCTCCGTTAGGAATTTCTGAAAACTATCCTGCGCTAGCGAATATTTTTGTATTAATGTTTGCTATTTTTCAAGTATTGACCTATTTATTTGTACAAAATAAAAATATGTTTTCACAGGCAGGCATAAAAATAGATGTTGGATTTTGGGACGTAGCAATAAAAATAATTTTTACTATATTGACTGTTTGTGTAAGTGTACTGTTAATCTATGTATTTATATGGTTGATTTCCATAGTCCCAAACATAGGTGACATTTTTTCTAATACGGTCAATATATTTATTTTATTTGGAGCAATTGCATTATTATACTCTGTATTTACCCCGCTTGCTAACTTTGTAAAAGGAAGTCAAGATCAAAAAAAAACATTTCTCTCGCTTATGGTTGCATTTATAATGTATGTACCGTGCGCAATGATAGACCTGGTAGAATGGTTTAAAAACCAATATAATATTACTACTAATTCTGTATTGTTGCTTCTTGCATTTGAAATTATTTTAATAGCATTAACTATATTAATACCAAAATTATTCACGTATTTGGTAACACGTGATGGAAATCTTTTATTGAGATACCCTGTTTATTTAGATAAACAAACACAATTAGGAAGTTATGAAGTTTTACACGAAGGTAACGTAGAAAATAAAGCTTATAAGTATTCACTATCGGCTTGGTTTTGGATTAATCCACAGCCTCCAAACACGAGAGCTTCCTACAATAAATGGACGAATATATTTGAATTTGCAAGGAAACCAGCTGTCGAATATTATGGAGGTGCTTTTCCTACACCTAAACTACGAGTAAACTGTAATATTAAAGGGGATGATGAAATTACAATATATGAAACGGATGAATTAAATTATCAAACATGGAACAATATAGTCATTAATTATGATGGTGCAAATATGGATGTATTTTTAAATGGTACGCTGGTAGGCTCAAAACCAAACATCGCTCCATATATGACTATGGAAAATATAAATGTAGGCGAAGAACGAGGTATAGAGGGAGGCATATGTAATGTGGTATTTCATAAAGAAATTCTTCAAGAAAGACATATTCGATTGGCATATAAGACATTAAAAGGATTACCACAACCAATACTTTAGATAATTTCTGTTTCTATTATATAATATGGAAATCGTCAAAACGGTATTGATTATACTTGTAGTTCTAGTAGTATTGTATCTAATATTAACAGTATTTTTTAAAGCATCTACTAGTTTAACTACCATGCAAGAAGGGGATGTATCGCAAACTATAGATGCCAGCACTCTTCCAAATAATAACAATACAAGCAATTATACCTATTCTATGTGGTTCTATGTTCAGGATTGGAACTACCGGTTTGGTGAAGAAAAAGTATTATTAGAAAGAAAAGATGAAGATGGATATTCTAGTCCTGGTATAGTATTAGGAGCAGTAGAAAACAATATAATTGTTTCTGTTTCGTGTTACCCACAAAATCAAACCACAGGTACCGTGACAGATACATCTATCGTACATAAATGTTCTATAACTAACTTTCCATTGCAAAGTTGGGTAAATCTGATAATAAGTTTGTACGGTCGTACTCTAGATATGTACGTTGATGGTAAATTGGTACGCACGTGTGTATTGCCTGGAGTAGCCAAGGTGAACCCAGATGCAGATATTTCCGTTACGCCGGGCGGAGGGTTCAGCGGTTGGACTTCTAATTTTGAATATTGGGACGATGCAACAAATCCACAACAAGCTTATAACATATATAAATCTGGATTTGGTGGCAGTGCTATAGGTTCGCTATTCAATAAATATAGAATTAAAGTAAGTTTCTTAGAAGATAATCAGGAACAATCCAGTTTTGAAATATAACCTATACATACTGACAATTTATCTTATATTAGTATATAGTTATGAGTTCTAATCCCGGAGATACAAATACAGGAGGCGTATTTAGTAGATTTGCATCCAATAAATATTTATCCGGAACAAAAGACTTCCTAGAGTCCAATAGTATAGTCGCAAAGTTTGCTTTTCTTTTATTAATGTTGATATTATTTGTGATGACTTTACGTTTAGGAACATCTATTATGTCATATATATTCTCTCCAAGTCAAGATCCAGTACTGATAAATGGAATGATTGATGCGAAACAGTTTATGCGAATACCACAAGACCCTTCTGTCAAAGGATCCATACCTGTTATGAGATCGCAAAATGCAAATGATGGTTTAGTGTTTACATGGTCTGTATGGATTAATATAACCGATTTACAATACAGAGAGGATGAATATAAGCATATTTTTCATAAAGGAAACGACAACGTAAATGTTACTGAGGTTCCAATAGGAATGAATCAGCCAAATAACGCCCCGGGATTATATATTGCACCTTCTACAAATGATTTGGTAGTAGTTATGAATACTTTTGAAACTATAAATGAAGAAGTTATTATCAAAGATATACCATTAAATAAGTGGGTAAATGTTATCGTACGTGTAGATGAACAACACAAGTTAGATGTATACATCAACGGTCGTTTAGTGAAAAGACATATTCTGGAAAGTGTACCCAAACAAAATTATGGAGATGTATATGTATCTATGAATGGTGGATTTTCCGGATATACTTCATGCTTAAGGTATTTCAATACTGCTATTGGTACAAATCAAATCCAATCCATTATTGATAAAGGTCCATGTTTGAATATACTTGGTGGTGGTAATAATGCATTAGATGCAAAACCTCGATATTTGTCTACAAGGTGGTTTTTCGCAGGAAATAATGATATGTATAATCCCTAAACATTTTTACATTTTACAATTTATTATGTCTATATATAATGAATTGTAATCGTTCGTGGCCAAGTGGTGGTCCTGAACCACCGAATACCTGGTCTAGGACTACCAATTCTTGTATTGCAAATGCATCCTATTCCATAGAAGATTTAGACATGAGACGTAAAGCTGAAGTCTTACAGTATAAAAAAAATTCTACAAATATGAGTAAAAAACAAAAGTTTTCATATATTTCAAACAATCCAATCGGACAAAAACCAAAATTCCCAGTTACTCCTGTAGAACAAGCATTATTTAATTATGGAGTATATACACCTCCTCCAATAAATACACAGATATGTTCAGACAATACAAACATTATATTTTCAAGACCTACCAGTAGTAATGTACCTTTTAATCCTAAGAAAAAAGTATTTCTGTATTATGATCCATCCGTACCTCTAACCAATTGGAAAACTCAACGTATATTTACAAATGCTGGTGGTAAAAATAAACCGGTTAATATACTTAACTGTTCAGGAGAAATAATCCCTATAACTTTGTAATTTATGTAACTTTATAATAATCAAATCGCAAGGGTGTATTATAGTGTTCTAGGTCAGATTTTAATTGCAACATATTTCCATCTAGAATATAAGGTCTTGGTATAATATGTGCAACTTCAAATATTTCGTCTTTCAATTTACCAATTACCAAATATTGTACGTGTTGTGTTTTATTAGCATTAGGAGACCAAATAAAGGTATGTGGTAAGTCATTTTTAATTGGTCGATATATTTTATTATGGTCATAATTATACCATTTTGTCAAAATAGATTGTCTACGTTTTAAATTAATGAAACATACCGGTTTATTAAAATAAAGATAATCAATATTATTATTAAAGTATGGATTTAAAAATAAACACCCTAGCATCTTGAATAGTTTCATTTAGTTATATAATAAGATTTATCTTTAATTTATTATATTTACAATTTTAATTACATATTATGTTGTTCTTTTGCAAAACTAGACGAAGTATATATTTTAGGATTAACTTGTTGTTTTGACAGACAGTTATTTATCAATTTTTTTCTCTTATTTATTAATAATCTACATTGCTTGGTATAAATGGGTTGTTTGTGAGCGGCAAACCCTTTATATTTTTCTTTACGTACTCCACCACCTCTCATTTCTTTAACACCTCTTAAATATTCTTCTGATTGAGTTCTATAATGGTTATTTTGAATTAAATTATTGTGACAATCGCATATAGTTAATATGCTTTTTGTTTTAATTATACAATCGTGTATTTTTAGTTTTATAATAGTATTAGTTCTTACTATATATTTATATCCTTTGGATGGTGAAGTAGAATCTAATGGCGATTGATGAGTATATACATTATCGTTTATTACAGATTGTGGCTGGTAATAACAATTATGATTAAATAATTTCCAAGGAACACGAATAGAATCATAACTAGATAGTTTAGTATTAATTAAACTTTTTAATGTTGAATTATCCGGAACACTAAACATGAACTCGTCCATATCACACATAATTACCCATTCAAATTTTTTAATTTCGTTTAAATGTAAATTGTATTCTTGATGTTGATCTAATGTAGCTTTTTTAATTATTATTTTCTTTGTTTCAATTAAATTATCCATCCAATCTTTATTTAAATCCATATAATCATCGTCTGAATTATCATCCACTAAGATTAAACAGTCTACACCTTCTTGTAAATAGTGGTTTACAAATTCATACATTATATGTCTTTCATTTTTAAATCTAGCTATTAAACATAACGACATATTATATTATATATATTATAATTAAATTGATATTGATATTGATATAGATATATTATATATTATATATTATAAGGTAATAACATAATATACTAAAGTATATTATGTCAATATGTGTTGATGTAGAAGATGTCTATAATAACGATGAGTCTGAAATAAACCAATGTTTAATATGTTATGATGGGTCAAATGAAGCTCCATTACTAAAAGGTAATGATATTTATACTAGCTCGTGTAATTGTAATTATACCGTTCATTCTGAATGTATACAACGATGGTCTCAACAGCATAATGAAGACCGTTGTATATGTTGCAATAGTCGCGCAACTATAAAATTATTACAACCTGAAATATTAGTAACCAATAATACAAATAGAATTGAATCAATCTGTTGTAATACGCTGTTAATTATTATGATGTGTATATTGACCGTATGGTTTATAATGTTGTCGACGCCACAAACAGAACCATTATAGATAATTTATATATCTAAAGTTATATATCTAAACTTATACTGGTTTTTTCACTCTTTTTACGTTTGGTGGACCGAGTAGGTAGTTTAGCCGATTGCATATCTTTTAAATCTTGAATACTTACGGTGCTTCCGTCTTTGACTGGAACCACATTTTGTGTACTTGTTGTCTTTACCGGTTTTGTTTTAAGACCAGATAAAATATTGTCTATATCACTAGGACCTTTCATTTCGGTACGAGGTGATGAACGCATCGGTGGGTTTTTAACAGATTCGTAGGTATTGTATATATTTTCCCCATCATTATTGTTACGTGCAGCAGACATATCTGGTCTGTTTACAGGCACTTGCGACCGCGTACTTTTCTCTGAACGAGTTTTCATTGCTTCAGGTGGTGGTCCTGGTGTTATATTTGGTTGTGGTGTTTCTCTCGAAGACGGACCCATAAAGTTGTTCATAAATCCACCAAATCCTGGATTCTGTTCCCCCATAGAATTTACTGCTGCTTGTGTAAATTGTTGCATAAGTTCGGGATTTTGTCTCATGATATCATCCATACCAGGCATAGAGGATTTAAACATCGTATTGGTCATGTGTACCATAATACCTGAACCTGCAAGCTGAAACAATAATTTTAGTTCTGGAGCCATTTTTGCTTTAGATTTATATTTTTCGTGCAACTCACTAAATATTTCGTCATAGTCATCGATATTTTCATTCAATTGTTCGCTCCATCCATCCAGTTTGACATCAAACGGGTCAAACTTGTTGTTGAGAAACTCTAGCCCTGTAATCGCCGCCATAAGCATCTTTCCTTGAAATTTTACGCTGTTGCTTTTTTCTTTTTCTGAAACAACAACCTCATATTCACCTTGCATTTCCTGCAAATTAGAATCCATAGAATATTTTTTATTTAACTTAACGCCTTTCGCTTCTAAGGATTCTAGTTTCTTTAACGTTGAAAATTTCTGTTTTAGTAATTCTTCATTTGACATTTTTGGTGTTTCAGGAACGGGTATGTCTGGATTTATAGGAATATTATTAAATTTTTTAAAACCGTCGTCTGTAGTAGATGTATGTTGTGCTGTGGCTGGACCTATGTTTATACTTTCTGCTTTAGAAGACCCATTTTCTTTTTTACTTATATCTATTTTATCATTATTACTAATAATATCCTTAAATAAGCTCGTTGTTGATTTCCCTTTTATACCTTCTTGTGGTGTAGAAGAAGACACTAAAGTATTCAATTCAGCTTCTAGGTCGTTCAAATCTGCTAAATTAATATCTGACCCATTTTCAGATTTTTTTCCTTCTGTTCGTCGTTTATCATTCATCAAAAGTTCTACACCACCACCAAAATTTACTGAATTGGGTTTGGTTGTGGGAGTGGTTTCATTTAAACTGATATTTTCAACGAATTTATTATCTGATTTGTTTAATGAAATTTTTGGAATATCTTGAAGTTCAACAAGTTCTACAATTTCAGGTTCCATGTTTACAAAGTAAATATATCATTTTAAGTTTATGACTACGCAATTAATTATGTTGTGCTATAATTAATGTACCACACACCCTGAAGATATGAATCTGCTAAATCATCTTTTTTTTTATTATTTTTAAATATAGAAATCCATTTCTTATTATTTTTGTCTTTTGTCAATAAATCTTCTGTTACTACTATACACGATTTTTTTCTTTCTTTATATGTTTTTTTAGGCACATCATACGCTTTCAACTTATTTGAACTAGAAATAAAATGAATATCATGTACGCCTTTTTCAATAAAAAATTGTGTTATCATCCCTTGAACACATTTCATTCTTGTTGCAATTGGACTAATTTGATTTTCTATCAATACAGTAGTAATATTTGAAAAATCGTCTAGACAATCTGTTAATTTTTTACTCATAGTTATTCCTGCTTGTATCAAATCTATTTCACTTGCAGATATACTTTTGGGTATTTTAGTAGCGTTTATATTGTAAATGTGTTCCTTTAATTGTTCTTGAGTATTGTCTTCGAGAGAATAAAATGTATTTAATTCTAGTAGTGTTTTTTGTGATATTTTCTTTGTTAACATTTTGTAGTAATAAAGAGGTGCAATGTGTTGACTATACTCACTTTTTTTAATATGCAAATTACAAAAAAAATGTTTATCTGCAACGGTGTATGTTGCATGATGTTTACATTTTCCTTTTTTTCCTATATGTTCACAAGTTGCAGAATGATTTTCTTGAGACAAATCTATCACTTCCCACAATTGTATGGTTGCTTGTGAATCTAATTTGCAAAGTGAAAGATTTTTTATTCCAACATCTATGCTAATTATCATTATGTTAATATTGTATAATCAGTTTAACTATATTATACAATACATTTAATTGTAGTTTTTATATCCTGCTTTTAATAATTGTTCTTGACTCATAACTGGGGTAAACATTCTACACTGTAGTTGATATTTTGTGAGATATTGCGATTTTAAATCGCTATTGTTATAACCAAAAGGTTGGCTTTTATCTATACACGATTTATACAAAAATGGAGTATTCGACTTATTTTTTGTTTCTGTTTCTTCGCCGTATCTTGCAGGACACGAGCAACAATCGTCACACGCTGCTAATTGGTTATAACGGATAATAGTATCTGCGTTATTCTGCATATACTGTCTATATTGCCAGTTTGTAGTAATACCTGATTGTTTCTTAATATCAGAACTAATTTTACTTCCTGGTTGCCAGGAAGTATACGTACGACCATCCGCCATAATTGCTGGAAAATCAAAATGAATGTTATTAGAACCACTTTCACACATTCCCCAACTCATTACAATATGCATAGAATATTATTACATTTCTAATAAAGATTTTATTAGGTCAGATTTTTTTTTATTAGTATATGGAATACCTTTTTGTTTCGCCATTTCTTTTAACTCTGCTACTTTCATATCTTCATATTCTTGTTGCTTTGTGTTTGATAATGTATCTGGTTGCTCTTGATTGCTAGAGAGGTTATTGAGTTGTTCTAAATTATCTACATCTTCAAGCTTTAAAATTTTCATTTCAGCTTTTTTTATATATTCTTGTTCTGGTGCTTCTAATGGTTCTGGTTCTTGCACCGGTTCTGGTACGGATACTAGTTCTTGTACTTCTAATGGTTCTGGTTCTTGCACCGGTTCTGGTTCTTGCACCGGTTCTGGTTCTTGCACCGGTTCTGGTTCTTGCGCCGGTTCTGGTTCTTGCACCGGTTCTGGTTCTTGCGCCGGTTCTGGTACGGATACTAGTTCTTGTACTTCTACTGATTCTTTATCGGTATCGCTATCACTATCGCTATCACTATCGCTATCACTATCTACTTTATCTTGGTTAGATGAAAGTAATGCAATATTATCGTCTTCTGAAACAATTATTTTATTAGATGGTGTACTAGAGCTGTATATGGCTTTTGCGTTCATAATTGCTTCTTCACTCGCTCCGCCGTTTATCGATGGTAAATCATTTGGTTGGTTCATAACATTACTTTTAACATTTACTATAAAATCACTTAACACTTGATTTTGCTTAACGAGAGCTTTTTCTAAAGCAGTAATTCTTGTATTAAAATAATACAATACCGAACCGAATAACATAAAACATAGACTTACAGATACAATTAAACGAAGACCTTCAGGCGTGAACATTACTTCTATGTAAAATAGATATAAATTATACTATATATAAACGTATTAAATTTTAAGTTTACTCATAATCATATTGCTGTCTTGTATTATAGAAGATGGATATTGTAAATCTTCTAATACTTTAATACCTCCTTTTATCTCTGAGATACCTTCGATCATTTTGTACGAGTAAACAAATCCTTTTTCGCTGTTATTTACTTGCATTTGTAAATTTGTAACATTGCACGTTTTTTCTAATATTCTACAAAGATCCAGAAAATGAGTAGTTAATACAAATGATACGTGTTTGTTATTATTGATGTATTTTAAATATGCAGTCGCAGCACCAATTGCTTCATATGGATTCGTTCCTGAAAATAATTCATCAAATATACATAAATGTCTTTTTTTATTTGTTATTTCGTCTAATATACATTTACATCTTGATGCTTCTGCTTGAAACAGGCTATCTCTCCCTGATGTATCCGGGATATTAATATAACTGCTTAAAATATCATAGGGTTGCACTTTTGCACTTTTAAAATATCCGCAACCAAACTGTTGACACAAAAGCACATTAATCATCGTGGCTTTTAATAATGTGGTTTTTCCTGCCGCATTTGGACCTGTAATTAATATGTTTTTATCTAAAGTAATATCGTTAGTTATAGCTTTATCAGATGGTAAATGTGGATAAATTAAACCTTTGAATTTAGTAGACTTACTAAATTTGCAGAAATTTACATTATTACCAATTTTATTTTTCAACGAAAGCATAGAATGCATATACGAATTATACTGAACACAATATTCTATAGTGTCTTTCCATATTGTATCTATATGCATCATATAATTTACCCGCATTACTCTACCTATCTCTCCGAATTTCGAAATACTAGGTCTCAATGCGGATATGGATTGTAATTCATCATTTATAGAGATAGCTATGTTGCGGACCTCTTTGCATTTCTCGATAAATGGTTGGTACGTTTTATATTGTATCCATTTTTTTGAAATATAATCCATAGAGGTTATAGTTTCAGATATGTAATCTTTTACAGTAGATATATTCTTGTGTATTATTGTCATATTTTTTACAAATTTTACACAAGAAGTACAATTAAAATATACTTGAACAAAATAAAATATAATAGAAATAAATATCATTACACGTTTGTCCCAGCTTGCGCTTCCTATATAAAATAACTGTCCTAGACTATGATTTTTCAAGACTAATTTAAGATGTTGATAGTAACTATCCCATGTTATAGAATTATTTTGTATGCGTATTAAAAAAAATGGTATTAACAAAAGAAATATCGGTAGCGCTAATGATATAATAGGAGAACATATGTTATAAACACTCATCCATTGTAATAGATGACTGTTTGTATTAATAAATTGTAATTTATCCCATTCAACGTAATTATATTTTTCTAGAAAATCTTCTGGTTTTATTAAATCATTTCTAAATGTAAGTATCCGTTCGTGATTAGGAGGTTTTGGTATATTAGTTTTCAAAATAAATTTAGTATCTCTTAGATATTTTTTATCTGTGGTATACCAAGTAGAATGTTGATGTAAAGACAATTTATGTATATCATCTTGAACGTCAAATATAGATTCATATAAAGGGTTTTCTCCACTTGATAATTCAAGGTCATTTGATAATTCTTTTTTAATTTTTGTTTTATCCTTTAAATACGCAATTGGAATTCTAAATCCTGCAGCATTTAAAGGATCTAAGACTGTTTCTTTTGGCTTAGACGATTTACTAAATAACAAATCTTGTATCATCTATTTAATTATCAAGATAATAATGTAAGGAATATAACTAGTTTTATACGCTATTTACAAGAGTATCATTCCAATTATCAGGCATTTTTACAATTTCAGTAGAATAATGCCATTCAATTTCTTTTAGTTTATGATTATCTCTGCGTGTTACGAAATTTATACCTATACCTTTTCTTCCCCAACGACCACTTCGCCCAATACGATGAAGATATGTATGAACACACAACGGTAAATCAAAATTAATGACTGTACTGACTTGTTGCACGTCGATGCCTCTTGCGGTTACATTTGAAGATATTAGTACTCTTGTATTACCATTTTTAAAATTTTCGAAACTGTTTGTCCGCTCTTCCTTATCCATATTTGAATGGATTTGACCAACCGGAAAATTATCTCTCAGCATAGCATTATATAAATCTTGAACTCGATTAACACTGTTACAATAAATAATGCACTGCGACATACTAAAAGAGCTAAACAGGTCTTTTATGCAATCAAATTTTTGTTCGTCGTTTTCAATAGCTACATAATACTGTGATATTCCTTCAAGGGTTAATGATTCTGCTTTAACAAGTACTTTTACAGGGTCACGCATAAATTTATCTGTAAGAGTATGTAATTCATTCGGTAAGGTTGCGCTAAATAATGCTACTTGTATATCGGTGGGCATAAATTGAAAAATATTGTAGACTTGCTCTTTAAATCCTGAAGACAACAATTCATCTGCTTCGTCTAATACAATTAATTTTAATGTGTTGGGTAAAATTTTTTTTCTACATAGCATGTCGTATACACGTCCAGGACATCCAACTACGATTTGTGGTGGGTGTTCTGTTAATGAATAAATACACTCCTCAGTAGATATGCCGCCTACCAATAGTTGGGTTCGTAAATTATTATCAAATGACCCAATAGAATTTAATACTTTTTGGGTTTGCATCGCCAATTCTCTTGTTGGAGAAAGTAAAATCGCTTGTAATTGTGGTATAGATGTATCAATTACAGCAAGTGTACCCACCGTAAAACATCCTGTTTTACCTGTCCCTGACTGTGCTTGTGCAATTAAATCTTTTTTCGCTAACATAGGAGTTATCGCTTGTTTTTGAATAGGACTGGGTTTTTCAAACCCATATGCATATATACCTCTTAGTATATTCCGATGTATATCTAAGTCATCCCAATTTTCAATACATTTTATATCATTATAATCAGTTGACATTAACATAAAGTATTATATTTTTTTTAAGTTAGTTACAATTATCTTGATATTGTATATTTAAATCAATTTAGAAGAGGTAGAACATGTACAATCAACTGCGTTATGACAACCATACAGTACACTTTATCAGACATTGAAGACATTAAACACAACGGAATTAACTATAATTTAGATGAAAGTATTATTTCTATTATACAAAAGATATCACAACAAGTTGGGTCACCAGAATATGTTAAAACACCAAAATTCTTGAAAAAAGAAAATAAATCACATCATAAAAAACTCCCGGATAGAGAATATGAAGATTGGGAAACTATTAGACATTTTGTGCCTACACAACGTGTAGTACATGAAGGTATTGAACGGTCCATCGACGTAATTCGTAAAACTTTGAATAAAATTACTTCCAATACTTATGAAACGATGTACCCTATTATTATTGAAGAAATCGACAAAGTATTATTGTCACAACAGCACGATTTAGTTAAGCTGGGAACGACTATATTTTCTATTGTAAGTGAAACATCATTTTATTCCAATATGTATGCTGAATTATTTTCAAAACTGTATCATAAATATGATTTTATACATAAATCACTATATGAAACATTAAATTCTTTTCAAGAAAATACTAAACAAATAGAATATTGCAATCCGGATACAAATTACGATTTATTTTGTAAAAATAATAAAGAAAATACTCGCAGAAAAGCAGTTGCAGTATTTTTAGTCAATTTAACGAAACATTCGATTGTAGAGGTTTCAGAAATTTGTGAAATCATTCACAATATTCAAGAACGTATGTTTTATCTAATAAAAATAGAAAACAATAATGAAATAGTAGATGAATTATCTGAAATAACAGGCAGTATGATTCTTTCAGGAAAAGATATATTACATACATCTGACAAATGGTGTAAAATAGTAAACAACGTAAATTCTATTTCAAAAATGAAACCAAAAGAACACGTGTCACTTACAAATAAAACAGTATTCAAGCATATGGATATAATAGATCATTTAAATACGTAATCATCACACCGTCATATATTTCCTACTATATTAAGAAATATATGTTTATTTTTATAGAGGATTATATACATAATGAAATCTAAATTGAATGATACTATAAACTATTCAGAACTGAAATATCTCTCCGAAGAAGATACAAACTTTGAAGCTAATTTATATGAAATGACCTTGTTTGAAATGTCAATTATAATTGCCATAGGTCTTCCAAAATTCACATATATAGATAAAGAAATTGTATATTATCCGGTATATATTATAAAAAATGATAAGGTTCATTCTCAAATTGGACTATACGAAATAATGTCTAATACACAACCAAGCGTATTAGATGATGATGGCGATGTAGATATTGAAAAAATCGGTCCTATCCAATTATTTTCGTATGTAAATAAAGATTATATTGACAAAGTTATGTATAATACAAAAAAAACCAGGGATGATGCAGACGAACTAGATGAAGCCGAGGATGAAGCTGAGGATGAAGCTGACGAAGACGAGGATGAAGCCGAGGATGAAGCCGATATAGAAGCTGACGAAGACGAGGATGAAGCCGAGGATGAAGCTGACGAAGACGAGGATGAAGCCGATATAGAAGCTGACGAAGCAGACAAACAAAATATACCGATTACATCACAAGATAAAACACAAGCAGCGGTCGAAAGAAAAAAATATACAAAACATAAAAATGAAGACTGGATACAAACGTATATGCAAAACAACAATTATAATATTATTGAGAATGAGGGAGGTGGTGATTGTTTATTCGCCTCTATAAGAGATGGAATGAAACGCGCTGGTGTAATAGTAACCGTAGAAGAATTAAGAGAGAAATTAGCGGATAACGCAACGGAAGAGGTATTTCAAGGATTCAAAAATATGTATGGGATGGCACTAGATGAATTACAAAATATAAACGCAGATATAAAAACACGTGAAAAAGAGTTTAATGAACTTATGGAACGCGGTAAAAAAACAAAAGACAGAGATATTATTTTAGCGTTGACACTGCAAGCAAAAGAAATAAAAGAAGTACACAGTAAACTAAAAAAAGAAAAATCAAATGCCAACGCTATTGCAAATGAATATACATTTATGGATGGTGTCGATACCTTGAATAAATTTAAAGCGATAATTCAAACGTGCGATTTTTGGGGAGAGACGTGGGCCATTTCAACCTTGGAACGTATATTAAATATAAAGCTAATTTTATTTAGTAGGGAGGCATATAAATCAAAAGATTTTGACAATGTTGTTTTATGTAACCAATTAAATGATACGATTTTACAAGACGAAGGTGTATTTAAACCATCACACTATATAATGTTAGAGTATTTGGGATACCATTATACATTAATAACCTACAAAAGTCAAGGTGCGTTGTCATTTAAAGAGATCCCGTATGATGTTAAAACAAAGATAGTAGATAAATGTTTGGAGAGAAATTCTGGAGTATTTTATTTAATACCGGATTTTCGAGATTTTATGGCAAAATTAAATGCGGTACCAAGCGAAGAAAAGGAAGAAGATTTTGAAATGATTACTTTGAATATGTATGATCCAACTACTATTTTTCAATTCTACAACGCATCTGCAAGTGGACCTGCTCCAGGAAAAGGTTCTGGTGAAGAAATTAGTAAATATAATTTAATGAAATTTAATGAACTAGCCTCTATACCAAACTGGCGGAGGAAATTAGATAATTTTTGGGTAGTGCCATTTGAAATGGACGGACATACATGGAATACAGTAGAACATTATTATCAAGCTTCTAAATTTAAAGAAAATAATCCACAATTTTATATAAAATTTGCAAAAGACGCAAACCCAGAAGGAGAATTATCGCAAAATCCTAGTATGGCAAAAGCAGCTGGAAGTGTTAGTGGAAAATATAATGGAAAAACAGTTAGACCTTCTAGCATTAAAATAGACCCTAAATTCTACAGCGGACGGGATAAAGATGTAATGCATAAAGCTTTAGAAACGAAATTTACACAAAATGACGAGTTGAAACAAATATTATTGTTAACAAAAGATGCCAAGTTACAAAGATTTGTTAAAGGAAAAAAACCAAAAATTTTAGAAACACTTATGTATGTCAGAAAAGAACTTTCAAATAATAAATAACTATATATTATGGAATATAACGCGGATTATCAATCTGTGGTAACTACTATATTAAATATAATAGAAAATACCGGCATAAACAACCAAACAGAAAAATATCGTGCAATCACAAGCGGGTTATATAACGATATTAATAATGCTATGATGCGTATTAAAAAAATGTTTGTTTCAAACAAAATAAATATTTATACTTTAACTAATAATTTCGAGGTAAGTTCATTTTCATCCCAATTTATGCCTATAAAAATTCAAGAGAATATTAAAAATGATGTGATTTCACAAACTATATATACTGGATATATAGAAAAACAAAAAATAATTGTAAAACTTGGCGTTATAAAAGGAACTATATTTACAGAACCGGAATTAAAAGAGTTTGCGTACAAAATATTTTCTTGGCTATGTGTATGTAATAAGTATTCTAAACAAATATGTAAAGGGTTTAATACTATTGAAATTTATTTTACTAGATATAAAAAGGGGTTTCCAAATAATTCAGCCAAAATATTGGACCCTGAAAATATAAATTCCGGTTATTCATATGTATGTTCCCCAAGTAATACGTTGGTGGTATTCCGGTTGGAAGAATGGTTTAAAGTATTTATACACGAATCTTTACATTCATATGGACTACAACCTATGTCACACATAGAAACAACATTAGATACTGCTGTAAATAAATTACTCCCTATTAAATCACATATACACGTATGTGAAGCATATGTAGAAACATGGGCAAGAATAATTAATGCAATGTACAGTGCGATATATAACAGTAATAATGAGAATGATTTTCAATCTATTTTTGAATTTACAATAAGAATGGAAAGTCTATTTTCTCTCACACAATCGTATCGAGTTTTAGCGTATATGAATTTATCATATTCTCAAGTAATAGACCCATCGTCTGAATACGCTTCTAGAACATATAGAGAGAAAACAAATACGTTTTCATATTATGTATTATGCGGTGCATATATGTTTAATCCATATATGTTTATGAAATGGTGTAAGACATATAACGAAAATATATTACAATTTAACAATACTGTAGATGGAGGAAAACGATTTGAATTATATACGATACGTTCATTACAAGAGGATGGTATTAACAAAACAATGATGAAATTTTCACATTTAGCAAATAGAAAGTATGGCTTGAGAATGAGTTTAGTTGACATATAACTAAAAAATTGAGTTATGTTTATTTAATTGAATAAACATAACCAAATAAAATGGGTATCAAAGGTTTGAACCGCTTTCTACGAAACACCTGCTCGACGCATATAAGACAGGTTCCATTATGGGAATTAAAAGGAAAAACAATTGCAATAGATACAAGTATATATTTATATAAATTTAACGGAGATGGTAGCGAATTGATAGATGGGTTTTACCATATGATTTCACTATTCAAATTTAACGGAATTATTCCATTATTTGTTTTTGATGGCAAGCCTCCCATAGAAAAGTATAAAATTATTGAACGAAGACGTAAAAACAAATCAATAGCAGAATATAAATATAACCAAATAAAAGAAACCACATCTAATTATAATAAAAACACACTTACACAATTGCGTAAACAATTTATTCGTGTATCATATAAAGATATATGTAATGTTAAAAAACTTATTAGCTTAATGGGTGTGAATTACTATGAATGTAAAGGTGAATCTGATGGAATATGTGTAAAATTAGTTGAAACAAAAGTAGCATACGCGTGTATGAGTGAAGATATGGATATGTTTGTGTATGGATGTAATAGAGTATTGCGTTATTTGTCTCTTTTGAAATCAACCGTAGTATTATATGATTTCAAAGGAATTCTTGAAACCCTTAACATTACGTTTAATGAATTTCAAGACATATGTATTATATCCGGAACAGATTACCACGAGCAAATGGGAGATGATATTATGAATTTAAACGACGCATTAATTCTTTTCAGAAAATATAAAGGTTATAAAAAATCAGATAGTTATCGTAATTGGTTGGTGAAAGAAGGGTATATAAAAGATGCAGATGCATTCACACGCGTAGGCAATATGTTTAATACTACTATAATAGAGTATCCGCCAAAATTAATAAAAAATGAATATGATACGCTAGGTACAAGAGATTTTTTGGAAAAAAATGGATTTGTATTCATTTAAAATAATATCCTCTAGACAAATACATAAAAGATTATATATATATATATATAATGCAGACTTCTAGTATGCAGAATACTACTTTTCTTAAAGAGAAAAATGTCAAACCACGAAAAAAAAGAAAGACTTATGATGATAATTTGATTATGTTAATTCCAGGAGAACAAGACCAATTATGCAAGGGTAAATATACAGTCCCACAATTAAAATATATGTGTAAACATTATCAACAGAGAACATCCGGTAACAAAGATGTATTAATTCAACGTTTACATGAATATCTTTTAAATTATATTCCTGCTCGAAAAATTCAAGAGTTATACAAAAAACACTTGTTAAAAAAATATATTTTTGCAAAGGGACCCGCTTTTATCAAACGTTCAATATGTGTAAATGAAACAGATTTTTTTACGATGGAACCTATTCAAGAAATTAATATTGAGGAATTCGTAAGTTTTGAAGACAAAGATAAAATGATATATGGATTCAATATTATATCTCTCTATAATATTTGGTTAAAATGTCCTAAACCATACAGAAATCCATATAATAGAAATATTTTTCCATTAGACCTGAAAAAAAAATGTGATTTAATACATAAATTTTCAAAATCATTTTTTAATGGTGTAAATGTAGATATTGATACACCAGAACCTAGTATGAATGAAACGAATAGGTTTGAATTAGAAGTACTTAATATATTTCAGGAGATTAATGCTTTGGGAAATTATACAGATCATACCTGGTTTTTATCACTTTCAAGACATAATTTAATACGATTTATAAGAGAGATAGTAGATATATGGAGTTACCGAGCAGATCTTACATTTAGCGTCAAGCAGGCAATATGTCCTCCTAATGGAAATCCGTTTTTAGGGCTACAATTAAATACTCTACAAACAATTGAAACATTACGACTTCAGCAAATGAGTATTTCTATTATACGATCTATTGTTTTATCTGCCAGAGATACAACGAACCGTTCTTTAGGAGCATATTATGTGTTAGGAGCGTTGACTTTAGTAAGTCAACAAGCAGCATTAAGTTTACCATGGTTGTATCAATCGGTTGTATATGATTAAGGAGATTGTTTAGGTCGGGTTTATCTTGATAAATAGTTTATTTTGCGTTAAAACACTTAAATAGATATCTTAAGGTTAATGTATAAAAGATGCCCCGTACTAAGAAGCCCGAACAACAGCCTGAAATGCAGTCTTCGCCTCTAAAAACTCAATCTAAAAAAATGACTCCTGAAAAACAAAAGAAGCAAGAAGATGTAAAACCATCTCCGGTGAAAGATGTTTCAAAAATGAGTAATGAAGTTGTTGATCCACAAACTAGTGTAGATACTCCAGCCGCATCTGTGGATGCTACGCTTGAAACATCACTATCAGATGAATTTACCAGTATTCTAGGTCAAGTACAATCTTTGACCCAACATCTTACTGGTCTTAAAACCGCTTTGCGAACACTAGAGAAAAAAACTGCACGCGAACTCAAGCAAGCCAATAAGGCAAAAAAGAAGAGTAAGAATGCTAAAGCGAACCGCCAGCCTAGTGGTTTTGTAAAACCTACCCTTATTAGTGATGAACTGGCTTCCTTTTTGGATAAGCCGAAAGGTACTGAATTGGCACGAACAGATGTAACTAAAGAAATTAATTTTTATATTAGGGAACATAAACTACAAGACCCTACTAATGGTCGACGAATTCTAGCAGATGATAAGTTGAAGGCTCTTCTTCATCTTAAATCGGAAGATGAACTAACCTACTTTAACCTACAAAAGTTTATGAGCCCACATTTTGCAAAAGCTACTCCAAAGCCTGTCGCAGTATAATATAAATAGCCTGTAATTTATTTTAAAATTAAATGAGGTGCTCTACAAGTAGGACACCCATTTTTTTCTTTCTGTCTTTCCCATTCCATATAACAATAATTACAAATATAATGTGTACCCACATTTGAACAACTATAAAATTGCTGACTTCTTCCAGATGTTTCTTCCATACACACACAACATTCACCTATTTCACAATAATTCGAATACTTATCATTCGAATTATTTTTGCGAATACCGTATAACATAGTCATTTTCAGTAACACAACCCATATATGTATTTTAATGGTTCAATTTTTTATTAAAAACTTTTAACTACTTTTAATTTTACAAGTTATATGTTTTCTGTTTTGATGATACTACTATATGTATTTATCAAAAAATTGAAATAGAGAAACGACACCATAATATTATACATACCATAGATAATGAGCGCTTCTAACACCGACATGATCATCGCAGCAACCCAATTTACTCCTTCTAAGGATATCGTATACGCCAAGCCGGTGGTAAACAAGGCTGGTGGCAAATCCGTACGTATTAATAACAAACACACTCAACGTCAATTGCACGTTAGCATGCCTCTAATGCTTACTTGGGGGGTCAACACTCGCAAGGACGAACAAAGTGGACGTGAATCATTTGATATGTCTTTGCAATTTCCAAAAGAAGACTATGCCACAGAACAGACAACTGCAGCTCTTGCAGCAATTGAAGCGATGGAAGAACAGGTGAAAAATGATGCAATTACTTATTCAAAAGAATGGTTCAACAAACCAAAACTCAGCTCCGCACAAGTAGATGTTCTATTCAATCCTATGTTGTATTGGCCTAAAGATAGTGAAACTGGAGAACGTCGTCAAGGTGCGTCGCCTACCCTTCGCGTAAAGCTAGATTGCTGGGACGAGAAGTTTAAGTGTGAAATTTATGATGTAGACCAATCTCCTCTATATGGACCGGTGATGACAAATGAAGTATCGCCAGTTGACCTTATTCCAAAAGGTTGTCAAGTGGCTACCATTATTAAATGTGGAGGTGTATATTTTGTAAATGGTAAGTTTGGAGTTACTTGGAGGTTGCATCAAGCAGTAGTTAAACCTAAAGTTTCTATTTCAGGTAAATGTTTTATCAATCTAACATCAGAGGAAGTTACACAATTGAATACATCCACAAGAGAAGATGGGGTAGCAAATGATGTCGGTGGAGCGGTTGAAGTGGTCGCAAGTGAAGAAGAAGAAGAAGCACCTGCTAAAGTAAATAAGTTTGTACCTGCCGCAGCAGAACCTGAACCAGAACCTGAACCAGAATCAGTAGCAGAATCAGTAGCAGAACCAGTAGCAGAACCAACAGATACTACTAAAAAGGTGAAAAAACGTGTTGTGCGTCGCAAAGAATAAATTTATTGTCAATTCATAAAATATAATATTTAATAAACATATACTATTTTATCATATTTTTTTTTGGTGGTGATACATAACCACCACTTCGCGCTTTAGAAAGCGTATGTTTCACATCGTTATTATTTGAACTAGCATATGAACTAGGCGCACCCTGTAAAACACCCTGTCTGCCAAAATTTTTACCTACTGCTAGACGTCTTTTTTTTGCAATTACATCACTTGAATCTCCAACGCTGTTTTTGATATAATGACCTACAAACCCGTGTTTAGAATTAATAATATCGCTACCTTGTTCCATAGTATTAGACTTGAATGGTGACCCGCCATAATAAAAAGTATATCCATTATTGAGGATTGGACGTGGAAATACAAAAGGCATTATTAACATTTGGAGAGAAAAAAGACTTACACATAAGTTATATGTACGAATACATCACTAATAACATCTACAGAAAATAAATCAGTTGTGTTTATCCTAGAGATACCTCTTTGTGTAAAACAAATAGGGTTATCGTGAGAATTTAAAGGAATATTAAAACATCTATCCGCTATATGGACGTCTATACTTTCTCGTTTATTACTAATAGTTTTATAGATGTGTATATTATTATCATCGTCAATAAAAATATTAGTTGGTAGTTTTGGACGGATATTTACATTAATTTTGATATCTTCATAATCAAACTCTACGTGTTGGTGCCATAAAGGTATACAATATACTTCTTGATAACCTAAGTCTAAATTATAAATATCATTATTGAAAAGGTTATCAATCGATGGTTCAATAATAATACTATTATTATTGACTTTATTATTTATTATTCTATGTATCTTAGAAAATAATGTGTTGTTTTTGTTTAATAAAAAAGAATACTTTGAAAAAAATATAGCTAATTTAAAACAAGAATCATAATCTATTTTTTCTAATAATGTATCTAAAAGTGTATTGTCTGAACTTAACAGGTCAGTTGTAAAATCTATATTAATTCCTGTAATATTATTAATAAATTGTGAAATTATACTATAATCGTGTGAGTGAGTATTACATTGCAAAAAATCATATGCATTTTGTATTTCTTGAAATTTAAACGGTGCTTCCAAAGATATGTTTTTATCTGGATGCCACTTTAGCGCTTGGGCGAAGTATGCTTTTTTTATTTTTTTTTTGGTTATATTGTTTTCACAAATACATAATATATCGCATGCTTGTTTAAAATCCATGGATTTTATTTACTAGGTAAAATATAAAACTCTCTAAATGATAAATTGGTCTATAGTTGTTGTTGTAATATTGTAAACATTTGTATGTTTGTAATAACACATCTGTTATTTGTTGTTCTTGTATTAATTGTTTTTTTATTATTTCTGTAAGAATATACCAAATACATTCTGTAATATCCAAACTATAAATTAGAATATCATATAAACTATCTCTCAATTCTATGTATTTAAGTTGTTCTGGAATTGTAATCATACTAATTATATTCTTACATATAACTTCATATGGTCTCATTAACTGAGTTATACCAGAATTTATATTTTTTATGTTTGTAATTTCGTTAAGGACAATATCCTTTTTAAAAGGTTTCAAAATACACTTATTATATTGTTGTTTAGTTGGTCTAGGTACTCTTATTGTTCTACATGTATCTACAATACAATCCGGTATAAAACTAATCTCTTCCGTAAGTAATATAAATTTAATATCAAGAGACTTGTATTCACACGTTTGCATATAACTATAAAAACAATCCAATAATTCGCTATGAATTTCGTGAAAATACTTACATACTATTATTCCAGTATGGTTCGGCTTTGTAAACACAACATCTATAATGTGGTGATATACATCATTCCAAACACATTTCGAATTACAACCTAACAAAGACATATCTACTTCAAAATGTACATCACTTATCTTTAAAATATAACTGGATTTTCCATAGCTATTTATTATTTTTCTGTCGTATTTTAATTTCGATGGGGAATACTTGACAATTGAACGCAACATTTGTGTGTATTTACCAACACCTTTTGGACCATAAAAAATTATATTTTTAAGGTCTTTTATATCTTTTGGAAAAGAATCATACTGTTTATGTAGTTTTGGGTGTAGTGGTGCATTATATTCACTACTAATATAATCATTAAAATGGTATTCGTAAAATTTCATTATATTTACACGTAGTTTATCTTTATTATAATGATATGTAATAAAGATAATGACATTTTATAAATATTATTTATTGGATATTATTCTATTTATCATTTTAATATTTGGTCGGTAACTGGTTACGGTCTTTGCTGGGTCACTTGGGACTGTCTTTGCTTGGTCTCTTCTATCATCTGTCGATGATATTCTATTTATCATTATAATCTTTGGTCGGTAACTGGTTACGGTCTTTGCTGGGTCACTTGGGACTGTCTTTGCTTGGTCTCTTCTATCATCTGTCGATGATATTCTATTTATCATTTTATTCTTTGGTCGGTAACTGGTTACGGTCTTTGCTGGGTCACTTGGGACTGTCTTTGCTTGGT